>OMAN01000095.1_pt1 | contig 65538 bp, 57 predicted proteins | sample 1644701 | NCBI WGS metagenome assembly OMAN01 (sample SAMEA103958124, study PRJEB25191) | human gut metagenome | biome: human-associated habitat [ENVO:00009003]; feature: intestine environment [ENVO:2100002]; material: feces | place: Germany | collected 2013/2015 | reverse complement strand
AAATCCCGGATGTGCTAATGTTCGGTTTGCGTGGGCGCGGTCTGTGCCTGCGGCAGCTTGCACGGCATCTGGTGAAGGGTGATACCATCTATGAGAAGTAAAACGGAGGACAGAAATCATGTATGTAAAAGCACCGATCCCATCCGAGGTCTACCACCTGACAAAGAAAGCGAATCTGGAAAGCATTCTGGATGACGGCGCAATCCGGCGCTTTGATGATACGGAATGCTGGTTCTGTGAAAGCCTTGCAAAAATGAAAGCATACATGGAGCAAACAGTTCTTTGCGAAGGCAAGCCGTATTACGGCGCTGGCGGCCGGCTCTGCCATTACCCCAAATTCGAGCCGGAGCAGTATGTCATCCTGAGGCTGACACCGTGCCGCCGCGAAGGAAACTGGTACCGCTGGAATCAGGAGATCCCACTGAACAGCCCTCCGGAGCTGGTGCAGGTCGCAGCGGAGTTTTCCAAGCTGAAGATCGGTTTCCGCGGGGATCTGCCGTTCCGAAACGCGGAGGCAATCGATGTCGCTGAATTTCTGCATGGCAGCATTGTTTGCCGAAACGTGCAGACCACATCCGAGCTTTGGAAACGGCTTTCGGAGAAAGTTGAACAGAACTGGCAGACATATCAGAGAAATCTGTATGACCGAAGCCCCGGCGTGCTGATTGGCATAGCAGATGAGATTGCGGCAACCGCAACTTGCTATTCGGAATTTCTGTGCAGCGGCAGTGATCTTTCCCGCAGGGATCTTTCATATCTGCTGCAATTTGAAAATCCATTGGATGTGCTGCGAGATCGCTGGGTACTGGATCAGAGCACAGAACAGGGAACACGGTTTCTCGGTATGTTGGAGAGCTTGCGCAGCGAAGGTCATGCCGAGCAGGATTATCCGCTGGATGAAGCGTATGCGCAAACCCAAAAAAATGAAATGACAATGCAGCTATAGGAGGAATCAACCATATGGACTTTTCTAACATGGAAGTTACAATCGACCACATTGCCGACGCAGGCGCGAAAATCAAAGCCTACGCAACCGTCACCTTTGACGGGATGTTCAAGGTACACGGCGTTCGGCTGGCAGAATCCAAACAGGGGCTGAACATCTTCATGCCGCAGAAAGCATTCAACAAGAACGGAAAGACACTGTACACGGATGTTTTTCATCCCATCACGTCCGGAGCGCGCACGGCGCTCAAGGAAGCAGTCATCGACGCTTACAGAAAAGCGACGAAATAAAAAGCAGGAGGAAACAATGAAATATCGTACACATTGTCTGCGTCCGCCCTGAAGGTGGGCGCTTTTTTCATGGGCAGACAACTTCGCCCAGCAGGAAGGAGGCTTGACCTCATGACCAAACATCCATCATACCGGGCGCGCGACCAGCCGCAGAACGGTTCCGCGTCCCAACACAGAAAGGAAATTGTTATGCACAAATTTGAAAAGCGGGACGCAAAGTCCAGAACTCTCGTCATCCTCGCCGTTGTCGGCCTTGCCGCTGCAATTACGGTCGGCATTTTCACCGCCGTCCGCCTGATCCGCAAGCCTGCGCAGACCAAGGACGATCCCAAGACGGGCATCGTTTATGACGATGCAGCCATCGAGGGCGGCTGGGATAATCTCAGTCCGGAGGAAATTGCGGAGAAGCTGAACGAAAAGGTCGCAGAGGGCATGATCAATATCAGCATGAACACTGCGCCCTATTTTGAGGACGGCAAAGCCGAGGGCAATGTCATGATCGTCAACGAATCGATCAACAATTACCCCCAGCAGGTCGAGTTCATCCGCAACGACACCGGCGAACAGGTCTACCAGAGCAACGCAATTCCCGTGGGCAGCAAAATCGAACGCGCTGCCCTTGACGTGGAACTCCCGGCTGGCACATACGAATGCACAGCCATGTTCCACAATCTTGATCCGGTCAGTGGCGAAGTCATCGGCACGGCCGGGGCAATCATCAACATTACCATCAAAAACTGATTATCAAAAATAAGGAGATTTTAACTATGAAAAACACCAAGAAGATTATTTCCCTCGTTCTCGCAATTTGTATGCTCGCATCCCTCGCCATTTCCGCTTCCGCTGCCAACACCGTGGACGCTTCTGGCGGCACTGGCACTTCGTCTGTTACCCTGTCCAGCACCGCGGACGGCAGCATCGGCGGCGACCCCGCAGCCACAAAAATGAGCGTCACTGTTCCGACCGTTCTGCCCATCGCTGTCGGCACCGACGGCACCGTTTCCACTGCGACCGATGCAAAGATCGTTAACAACTCCTTCGGCGCCGTCAAAGTCAACTCCGTAAGCATCGAAGCCGCGCAGGGCTGGTCGCTGGCTGCGTTCGGCGACAAGGCCACGCTCGCCCATGAAAAGGTCAACGCCAACAAGTTCGGCTTCCAGATTTCCCTCGGCAACGGCGAAAAGAAGCTGACCGACAGCAAAAACGCCAGCAAGCAGACGCTTCTGGACAGCGCCGTGGAAGGCTGCTACATGTCCGGCGTGGGCGATACCTCCGCGAACAGCATCGGCATTGCGTATGACGCCATTGTGACTCCGGTTTCCGAAGCGGTCACCAACACTGCAATCGCAAGCGTCCTGTTCATTATTGCTTGGGATGCAGTCTAATCTACTCGCTATTGCAAAGGGGAACGCCAAAAGCGTTCCCCTTAAATTCTAACAGGAGGACTTCAACATGAAACACAAACGAATCCTCGCAATGCTTCTTGCCGTGGCGTCCTGCCTGTCGCTGGCGGTTTCGGCATCGGCGGCAAGCACAGCCAGAAAAGCTACAGATTTCAAGGACTTTGACCGCAACGCATGGTACGCGGATGCTGTCAGTGCCGCCGTGGACAACGGCTTGCTTTACGGTAAATCCAGCAGCATTATCGACCCGAATGGCGCAATGACCCGCGCGGAGATGGCCGCAATCATCAACAGATCTTTCGGCTGCTACGCCAAAGCTGACATTTCCAAGTACAAGGATGTTTCCAAAGACAAATGGTATTTTGAAGATGTGGCCATGGCGGTGCAAATGGGAACATACAACGGCAGATCGAACACGGCAATGGCCCCGGACGCGCCCATCACACGGCAGGAAGCCCTGACGGTCGTTGCCCGTGCGCTGGAGTTGGACTACGATTCGTATTCCAAAACGGATCTGTCCGCGTTTTCCGACCGTAGCGAGATTTCCAACTGGGCGATGCCTTATGTGCGCGCGATGGTCGGTGCGGACTACATTCACGGGCGCGGCAAAATCCTTGCGCCGCTGGACAACATCACCCGCGCGGAATTTGCGCAGATTTTCCATAACATCATCGGCACTTACATTGTGTCCAAGGGAATCTATGACAAGGACATCAAGGGCAGCGTCCTGATTCGCACCGACGATGTAAAATTGAAAAACCTGACCGTGGACGGCGACCTCATCATCGGCTGCGGCGCAGCAGATGGCAAAATCACGCTCGATAATGTTACCGTCAAGGGCAGATTGCTTGTCTGGGGCGGTGGTACAAAAGCCGTGTACTGCAATAACGGAACGCAGATGCCGGAAGTCGTGGTTGCGCGTGTGGATGATGCAGTCAAGGTGATCTATGACAGAGATTCCACCCTCGCAGTCATTGACACGATCAAAACCAGAATCACAGACAGAGCAAAGGCTTTCAAAGAAACTGAAATTATCTTTTATGACGTTTCAGGACTGCGCGAAGCACAGAAGCAGCTTAACGCCATCGTCGCGGACAATCAGATTGCTCTTACTGCTCCTGCTCATCTATATGCTCTGGTCGGAGAATCCAACGTAAAAGCTGAGTTTACGAATAACAGCAAAGGTGACACTTACAAAATCGAGATTCGCCGCAATAAAGACAATGCGCTGATTGCGGACGCTTTTGAGCTGGCTGCGGGCAAGAGTATTTCGACGCTCACGCTGTTGGAAGCGCCGGAGTTTGGGAACGTGGATTGCACCGTAACGATCACGGCGTTCCGCGACGGCAAGCAGATCGGTTCCGTACAGACGGAGTTGACGCTCCATGTCGCGTATCTCTGGCCCAAGGAGGTGCAGTGATGAGTAAGAAAAAAGTTATCACTTTACTCCTGACACTGGCAATGATCCTATCACTGTCCGTGGGTGTGTCGGCGGCTGAAACGACCGAAGCAAAAGTGCCAATTACCCTTACGGTAGTCAATACCGTCACGCCGATTTCGTGTACGGTTCCGGCTTGCTTGCCGGTTTCACTGGTGGATGGCTATGTTGTGACAGCCAATAATGCCATGATTACCAACACCGCCAAAAACGGTGCGATTCGTGTGACCAAGGTGGATGTGCAGGCAGGAACGTTTGAAATCGGCAATTTTGACGATTTTACGGCAAGCAAGAACAGCATCGCACTTAGCATCAATGGTTGTAGCACGAAAGGCGCAGGCAGTCTGACGCTTGTGGACGGAGCGTTTCCGGCGATTGCCGCCGAGAAAAATCTCGCCATCCGCTACAAAGCAAAAGTTTCGGCCAGCGAAGCTGCGACGAACATCAACGCCGCTACAATCGTCTTTACCATTACTGCGATTACAGAGGAGGGGTAAAACATGAAAATGAGAAAATTTGCAGCTTTGATGCTCACCCTCTGCATGATGCTCTCCCTGAGCATTTCGGCGTTTGCGGCCAGTGATACGATCGCCAGCGGCACGATCCCGGACAGCAAAATCAAGTGGGAACTTGATTCTCATGGCTGGCTGACCATTTCCGGCAGCGGCGAAGCGCCGGTGTTCCAAAGCGCGGACGACCAGCCGTGGGTGGAATATCGGGAACAGATCACCGAAGTTTGGTTTGAGGCCATGGAAGCCTTGAACATCCCGGATTTGGCATATTGGTTTGAAGGCTGTGTAAATTTGATCACCGCTGAATTGCCGCTGGCCCCGGTCATTGGCAACCACGCCTTTTATGGCTGCGACAATCTGAACACGATCACCATGTACTATGGCGAAACGGTTCTGAAAAGCATCGGTGAAGATGCGTTCTGGCGCGAGGCCGATGCTGGCGATACGCTCTATATCGCCTACATCATCGGCTACCCGGAAGCAACGGTGCCGTTCTACACCTATGATTGGGCAGCGAGCAATCGAAGCAACCGATATTTCTACGATCTTTACGGTGTGTATCAGAACGCAGATGCCGCCACCGCAGGCGGCATCAAGAAAGCGCCTGCACAAGTTTCCACCCGCGCGTCCACCGGCATTGTCGGCACTTGCCCATCCTGTAAAAAGAACTCTTTGCAGGGAACATACGTTTCTCAGTCGCACACATACAGAGGCCATGCCGAATATTACGAGTGCTATCTTTGCCATTATGTTCAAAATCTGGGCACTTATGTGTATAAAGACCACGGTTCCGGCTCGTATGGTTCGTGGACTTGCCCGGACTGCGGCAGCCATACATGGGTGTTGCAAAGTCAGCAGGCAGCTACCTGCACCAGCAATGGATACCGTTCGTATTCTTGCGCCTGCGGTCAGACCAAGAGCGAAACCATTTACTCCAGCGGCCATAGTTACAGTTATGGAAGCTGGGAACAGTATTCGTCCAGCCAGCACCGGCGCACAGGCTCTTGCTGGAACTGCGGTGCGACGGACTATGACTACGCTTCGCACAGCATGAGTTATGGATCTTGGAGCAATTCTTCTTCCAGCCAGCACAGCCGAACGGCATCCTGCCGTACTTGTGGGTACTCCACAACGGAATACGGAAATCATAGCTATTCCACTGGCGCATGGAGCAAGTACAGTGATACGCAGCACCGACGTGCAAAAACCTGTACGTCCTGTAGCGCGTCTACCTATGATTATGCAGATCACAGCTATTCCTACGGTTCGTGGGTTTCGGACAGCGAAACGCAGCATAAGCGTACCAAGACGTGCTCGGCTTGCGGAGATTCTGGCTATGAATATGCAGACCACACCGATGCGAACGGCGATGGAAAGTGCGACGATTGCGGCGCAACGGTTTCGTTGACGGTCACATGGGACGCAGGCAGCAACGGCGGCACGATCGACGGCAAGGCCAGCTTTTCCGAAACCATGAAGCCGAACAGCAAGCCGACCGCGCCCAGCGCTTCTCCTGTGAAAACCGGATACACATTCAAGAACTGGTATACCGAAAAAACGGGCGGCAAGCTCTATAACACCGTCACGTCGATTACGACCAGCCAGACGTTCTATGCGCAATTCACTGCAAACACCTATACTGTGACATGGAACCTTGGCGACGGACGTTCGGAAACGACCGAGCAAACTTACGGTGAAAAACTCGTTCTCCCCACCGATCCGGAACGTAAAAACGCCGAATTTTTAGGCTGGTTTACGGAGAAAGACGGCGGTACAGAAGTTACGGCAAACACCGTTTTCAAGGAAACTGCTGCGACAACGTATTATGCGCACTGGGAAATTACTGAGTTGTTTTCGGTGACAGTTCCGGCGACCCTGCCGCTCGTCGTGGACGAAGCCGGTAAGGTCTATGTTGCTTCCGCTTCCATCGTCAACAATTCTACCGGTGATGTAATGGTTTCTTCCGTCAGCGTTACCAGCAAAAACGGTTGGGAGTTTGTTCCGTATTCGACCAACATGGCAAAGGCCAAAGTGGATGCCAAGCAGGTCGGCTTCAAGATCAATTCTTCCGAGACCAGCAAAACCGGCGATTCCGAGGTCTTCACACTGGCTGCGCCGTGGACGGTCAAAGAAGCAGACGCACTCTCCATCAACTATGATGCCGTCGTGTCCGCCGTCTCTCAGCCTGTGACCGGGCAGGAGATCATGTCGGTCGTCTTTGTACTCGAATGGGCGTAAACGATAGTCGTCAGACCGGGCTGGACGAAGCGGTTCAGGTCGGCAGCACCGCCGCAAAGGTCGTGGAAGGCGCCGCAAAAGCAGGCAAGATCACGGCCGCAGCTGCAAATGGGGCCGCCCTCGGCGGTCCCTACGGCGCGGCTGCCAGTGTCGCAATCGCGGCAGCCAAGCACGGGAAGAAGATTCTTCTTGCGCTGCTCGCCATCCTTGCGATCCCGCTGCTGTTCCTTGTGATGCTTCCAACGCTGATCTTCGGCGGCACGGCGCAAACCACCGGCGATACCACCATTCTGAACGATCAGGCAGCGATCACCGAAAACATGAACGAGATTGCATTTGCGGTCAGCGACTTGCTTGGAAGTGGTATTGCCGATGCCGAGCAGCGGATCACGGATGATTTTGCTGCATCCAGCGCCGATCAGTATGAGATCGTCAACCCGTATGAAAACGAGCGCATCAATAACGTCAATCTGTTCATCTCACAATACTGTGCCTACCGCGATACGGACGTTGCCGCCATTTCTCTGGAGGATATGAAGCAGCTTCTGCGCGCTGGCATTGGCGAACTTTACGACTATACTTATGAGGACGAAACGCGCGAGATAGAAGAAACCATTCTCAATGAAGACGGCGAGGAGGTCACAGAGCTTCGTGAGGTGACGGTGCGTGTCTACACGCTTACTTATCGCGGCGAAGCGTATTTTGCCAACTCCATTTTTCATCTGACCGCGGAGCAGAAGACGCTTGCGCAGAACTTTGCCGAGAATCTCAGCCTGTTTCTGGGCGACGGCCTGTTTCAGAATCTTTCCTCGTCTGAGAGCGGCTTCACGATCCCTGCGCTTGGAAACATCCGCTATACGGACGGCGGCACGGAGGTCGTCTACTACAATCAGCTCGATGAGCGCTATGCGAATAAGCCATACGGCACCGACAATATCGGCGGCTACGGCTGCGGACCGACTTGCATGGCAATGGTAGTGTCTTCCCTCACGGACGATCTGGTCGATCCCGTGGAGATGGCAAAGTGGTCATATGAGCACGGCTACTGGTGCAGCGGAAGCGGTTCGTATCATGCACTCATCCCGGCGGCAGCCGAAGCGTGGGGGCTGCCGGTCTCTGGCTGCACGGCATCAGAGCCGCAGCGGATCACGGACGCGCTTTCCAGCGGCAAGCTGGTCGTCGCCATCATGTCCGCCGGGCATTTTACCTCGTCCGGGCATTTCATCGTGCTGCGCGGCGTTAAGGACGAAAAGATCCTCGTCGCCGACCCTGCCAGCCGGACGCGGAGCGAACAGAGCTGGGAGCTGTCCATTATTCTGAATGAGGCCAGCAAAGCTGCCGGTTCCGGCGGGCCTTTCTGGATCATCGGCTGAAATCTGCACCCGATCAGCACTGCTGACCGGGTGCTTTTTTCACTGCATTTCATAATTTACAGAAAATTCACAGGTTCAAGTGACCGTTTTGCCGTTTTGCGGTGCGTATTGTTATAGAAGGACTTGGAGGACAAACCTATGAGGACAACCATCCAACAGCTTGCAGAATTTCTGACCGCCTGCCGCGGAAACTGGCGAAATGCCTGTTTCATCTCCTGCGGTGTCCGCAAATGTCATTCGCCGTGTTCTGGTTATCTGATGAGCGCAGATGCCGACGGCAAGCCTGTTTTGATCCCCGCTGCCGAATATGAACGTCTCACCGCGCAGCGGATCGACCCAATGGAATGCCGCGGCAACCTCTCCCGCAGCGCCTTTGAGGATATTTATGCGTTATATCTCAACTGGTGCTTGTCAGACGATGAAAGCTGCTGTTTACAGATACTCTCCCTTCTTCCTTCTGAATAGTACATAGGAGGATTTCCATTTGAAAAAAACCCACATTACCTGTCCATACTGCCACGCGCCGGCGCAGCTTCGCCCGGCCAGCAGCATCTACGGCATCCACACAAAAGACAGTGCAGCGAAACTGTACGTCTGCTCCCGGTATCCCGCCTGCGACGCTTATGTACAGGCGCACAAGGCGACCGGACTTCCAATGGGGACTCTTGCCAACAAAGAGCTCCGGCAGAAGCGGATGCAGGCACATCGGACCTTCAACCAGCTTTGGGAGAAAGGTTTCATGCGCAAACAGGATGCTTACGCATGGCTGTGCGTCCGGCTCGGCATCCCAGAAGCGGACGCACATATTGCCAACTTCTCGGAGTATCGCTGTGACCAAGTTATATTGCTTTGCAAGGATTTTTTGAACGCACAAAGGAAGGTGAAACAAAATGGATCGAAGCAGCATCGTGTTGACCGCTGAACAGCAACTGCTCGTAGAAAACAGCTTGGAATTTGTCCACTGGACGATTGCAAGGCTTATCCCCAAAAGCAACTGCCATATGGAATATGACGATCTCTTTCAGGAGGGCTGCGTTGCGCTGTGCCATGCGGCGGCAATCTATCATGGCGGCACTTCGTTCAAGACCTACGCCATTACGGTCATCCGCAACCATCTGATCGACTGCTGCCGCAAGCAGACAAGCTGGCGTAAGTATATTTCCGAGCAGTCCTTGGATGACCCGGACGCAGGTCTCCCAACGCCGGTATGCACAGACCATGCGCACTTTTCCAGTGTGGATGCCGGTGCGGTGCTTAATTCCTGCAAGAAGCACTATCGCGGTGTGGCTAAACTCGGCGTTGACGCGCTTGTTCTGAAAACGAAGGGCTTTGACTGCAAGGACATTGCGGTTCTCTATCACACCAGTTCCAATAATGTCGGCGCGTGGATCTCCCGCGCGGCAAAGAAGCTCCGCAGCGATCCGGATTTTCTGGACGCTTTCGACATCGCCTGTTGAAATTGTGAGCTGCTGCCCGTAAAAGAAAAATAAAAGCACATTGGAGGTACTGTTATGGAATACACGAAATACGCAGCCGTTGGGCATTTCAAATGTCATCGCACACTGGACGGCAAGAAATATCCCGTCGTCATCGTCGGCCGGAAGGAATATATGCTCGACGTACAGGAAATGACCGTTTGGAGCAGTCTTGCATGGCGTATCCTGTCACGCAGCCAGATCGCGGAAACCTATCTGAAGCTGACGCGCGGGCTGTCATTTACGTCCCGCCGGACGTTGGACGACTGCATCGACCGGCTTGTTACGCGCGGACTGGTCGCGGAGGGGCGCGGCAGCAGCGAGTATGAATCGCTCTACGATCTTCTTTCCTGCCTGTATATCGCGCCGGTATCGGCAAACCCGTTTCTGCGCCTCGGCGCGTTCCTGAAGCTCTGGCTTTGGGATGGTGCGCCCTTCTCTAAAGCAATTCGCCTGTTCTCCCGTCCGAAGCATAGCGCAGAGGAACGGCAGATCGTGCGGCTGGCGAATCAGGCGCTTCTCAGCAGTGCGGAGTTGATCAAATGTGCAGAGCGCGGTGTGCGGACGCTTCGCTCCGACGAGCAGCTCATGGATTGCCTGTATGATGACGAACTGACCACCAGCGAGAATCTGCCTACCCTGATGGCCGCGTCCCGGCAGGCGCGCCCTGTCTCGGCGGCAATCACAAACCTGTATCTGCACAAGCAGATCGTCTTTGAGCGGTGCTGAATATGAAAAAGATCCTTGCGTGGCCTGCGCCGCTGCTGCAGAAGTGGCTGCTGTCGTTGCTGCTCTGCCTGCCGTTCCTGGCCGCAACCATCGTTTCTGCGTTCTCCGGCGATCGGACGTTTCTGATCCTCAGCGCATTGCTCCTGCTTTTTTGCGGCGTTCGCTGTGCGGAGCTTTATGTAATGCTCGCAAACGAACGCTATTGTGCAGAGGAAGGCATTTGTCTTTCGGTTTCCAGCATTCCGTTTCAGCGGCAGCGCAGGGTCGCGCTGCAAAAAGCAGACGGCGAACAGCTCGTCTTCTGCATAGAAAAGAACAAGCAGCTGTCTGTGGGGCAAACCTATCGGGTTTATTTGCCGCTTTCTGCAATTCCAGGTGAAGTCAAGACCGCACACTTGCCGCAGCCATGTGCATTGGCAGTCGAGAAAATTGAACCCGTGTCTTTCGATTGCGTGGAATTGGCAGACTGAACCTCTTGGTTTCTTGAAATTGTTGTCTATCTGTTTTCGTTGATTATTTTTCCGCAGTTTGCTATACTATAGTTAGAAAACAATGAGGAGGTGTGTTCCATGCCCATTGATGAGATTGAAGTCATAAAGCAAAAGCTTGTCGATCAGATCAAGCCGATTGGCGTTTATCTGTTTGGCTCTTTTGCAAACGGTACCGCGCACGCCGACAGCGATTTTGACTTCTACATTATTGTAGATGACAGTGAGAAGGATCTTCACGCCGTAGCCACTTCTGCATATAAAGCGATTCGCGGCGTGAAGCAGCGCCCTGTGGATATTCTGGTTGGCACAAAAAGCCGCTTTGACGAACGTAAGAATCAGTTCACCGTAGAAAACGAGGTATTCCACAAAGGAGTTCTGCTCTATGGATCAGCAAGTTAAACAGTGGCTTTACTATGCCGCGCAGGATTTAGGCGTTGCCCGGCATCTTTTTGAAAACTATCATCCCAAGCCGCTCGAAATCGTCTGCTACCACTGCCAGCAATCCGCAGAGAAAGCAATCAAAGCCGTAATTGTTTCTCTGCACTGGCCCACCGGGATTCCCAAAAGCCACGATCTTTCTTTTCTGCTGAATCAGATTCATAACTATATCTCCATCCCGGATGCAATCGGCGATGCTGCAGATGCCCTAACGCCATTTGGTACCATGACACGATATCCGAACGAACTGACTGTCGAGGAGCATCATGCAAAGCAGGCAATCGCATTTGCAGAGCAGATTCTAAATTGGACAGCATCTGCTTTGCGATAAAGCAAAAATCACAGTTGCATAACCGAAGCGGTCGCAGACTTGCGACCGCTTTTTTCTGCATTTTGCAGAAAAATCGTATTGCCGCCCTATTTTATAAGTAGAGAGTATTCTTCGTCCATCGCGAAATCTATATATAGTTTTAACGTAATTGACAACCGCAAGATATTGTGCTACTATACTCATGTAATTGATATTTGTGCAGTTCATCGGAACGCAGACCGTATGGTCTGTGCGTGGGGCTTCTCACATTGCACACGTTGGTCAGGTTTGTATTTGAGTGCTGGTAGCATGGTATTTGCCCGCAAGGGGTAGATGTCGCTGCCGGCATTTTTTATATAGATATTCATGCCGGTGGCAGAAAGGAGTGTTATGGCAAAAGCGAGTCTCATCGGGCTGATCACGCAAGGCCCGGAATTGCAGCACAGCGCCAAGGGTGAACTCTATGTCCGTTTTTCCGTAGCCGAGTATGTCGGCTTCGGTTCACAGCGGCACACACAGTTTGTTGACGTGTGGGCATGGGGCTACATGGCGCAGCGGCTTGCAAAGTGTACATTGAGTAACGGCGATTTTATCTTTTTGAGCGGCACGTTGGAGTTGGAAGAGTTCACAAAAAAAGACGGCATCACAAAGGATAAACGCTTGAAGCTCAGATTGGACGATTGGGCGCCTGTTCCGCAAAAACGGGAAACAGTCCGTCCAGTACAGAATGAAACAGAGGTTTTTCCAGTCACCGCCGAACAGATCGACGGTGACCGGGAGGAACTGCCGGAATAACGCCGGCGCAGCGGAAGAGGAACCGCACCAGATGATTCAGAAATGATTCGTCGGTGCGGTTCCTCTTTTTTTGTTTTTCTAAAGAAAATGTATTTGAAAGGTGGCTTATTTTTATGAAACGATCCAGTCCCCTTTGGGGCAGTGTCTCTGTCCTGATCGGTGTGGTCATTGCGATCCTGGCGCTGGTGCGCGGCGCATGGCTCGTCCCGCTTCTGCTCCTGACCTTTACGGCGTGGGGTCTGTGGGTGGTCATGTTCCAGCTTCAGCCCGCGTGGGATTCCATCCGTGGATACCGGAAGAAAGAGCACGACGCCAGACGGCAGCGGGAAGCCTCGCTTTACAGTACGGCGCAGGCAAATAGCGACGCTATGCAGCTTTTGCTGCGGCACGTTAACCATCGGATCTCTGCGTATCTCAAATCGGTCTATCCGAGCGCCCGCTGGGAGTGGACAACCGGGAACCCAACTGCGCTCGTTATGCAGGGCGGCACCGGTCGAATCCGCGTGTATGGTATTGCGGAATACGACTATGCAGACGTTCAAATCGACCGCAACGGCAACCTCTCTTGTAATCTTCTGAAGGTCGTGCCAGTGCAGCCGCGTATGGATGCGCCGACGCCGCCAAACCAGCAGCCGGTCGATCCGCAGGTCTGGTATGACATGGAGGGACGTGAAGTATTGGAGCGCGTGATCGCCGATCTGGATTCCCGCGGCCATAGCAGCCTGACACTGAAAGAGGACGGCAGCGTGTGCATCCATGAGGATGACGACACAAAGGATATTCCGCAGGAACACCTCACCGCCTTCCCGCCGAAAGTCTATTGGCCGCGTCTGGGACAGGTGTTGGAAAGCGAAGGCTTGAGTGCAAGTGTTCAGGATAACGAGATCGCGGTATCATGGTAATTTTTTGAGAAAGGAGCGAAAATTCGAATGAAAAGCGGACGCAGTATTCAGGATGTGAGCCGTGAGATCCTGCGCCAGCAGGAGGCAAAGGCAGACTATCTGGTCGCAACCGACCGCCTGCACATGGATACCTGGGGCGACAGCCCTGTGATCCGTGTGCTCGACCGTGAGGGCATCGACCAGATCGAGCCGCTGGAGATTCAGCAGACCGCGCATCAGCAGATCGGCACCTATCTGGACATTCCCAGCAAGTATTATGACCGGATGCTCCAACGCGATCCCGCGCTTCTAAGCTACAACGTCAACCGCTGGTTCCAAAAAGAGCCGGAACAGAAGCTGCTGCGCACGATGGACGGCAAGGCCAGAGCGTTTCTCAGCAACCGCTATCGCCGCATCGACAATCTGGACATCGCCCGCGTTGTTCTTCCCATCATTGGCGAAATGGAGGGCGCACGCTTTGAAAGCTGCGAGATCACTGACGACCGGATGTATCTAAAAGTTGTCAATCCGCGCTTGCAGGCAGAGGTAGTTCCCGGTGATGTTGTGCAGGCCGGCATTATGATCTCCAACAGCGAGACAGGGCTTGGCGCCGTCAACATTCAGCCGCTCATTTACCGGCTGGTGTGCTCCAATGGCATGGTGGTAAACGAAGCCGGCACCCGCCGGGCACACATCGGTCGCGTGAACACCACGGATGTAAACTTCGCCCTCTATTCCCAGCAGACGCTGGATGCAGAAGATCGCGCGTTTGTCCTGAAAATTCAGGACACTGTGCGCGCTGCCGTTGACGAAGCCAGATTCTCGACAGTTCTGGAGCGGATGCGGGAAAGCAAACAGGCGCAGCTCAACACGCAGGACTTGCCCGGTCTTGTCAAGCTCGCCGGTTCCAGCTTCGGTATCTTAGAGGAAGAAGGCAAGGGTGTTTTGCAGCATCTGATTGAAGACGGAGACTTTACGCTCTATGGCCTCGCAAACGCTGTCACGCGGTTCAGTCAGGATGTTGAAAGCTATGACCGTGCAACGAAGCTGGAGGAGATTGGCTATAGCGTGATGACGATGTCGCCGATGCTGCTGCAAAAGATCAATCAGGCGCAGGTCACGAGGATTGCCGCATGATGGCAGACAGTTTAATTTGAAAAGGAGAATTTTTATGAGTTTTCAGAATAACAACGCAGTTGATACGTATCAGGATTTTATGCTTCCCACGGCGCTGGACAGCGACTTTTCGAGCGAGGATCTTGCCGACGATATGGACGGCCTGCAGCTGACCATGCAGCGGGTGAAAATCCCCGGCGGTGGAAATCTGCAGTTTGAGATTCGCGGCGACGACCCGGACAACCCCGACTATGAGCGTAAGCTCGTCGGCGTAATTCTCTATCACCATCTCGCCAACGCCTACTGGCCAGAGGGCAGCGAGTACGACGACAACGTGCCGCCATTCTGCCAGTCCTTCGACGGCAAGCAGGGCTACGGTGAACCGGGCGGCGTCTGCGCAGCCTGTGCATTCAACCAATTCGGCAGTACGGCAAACGGCAGCGGCAAAGCCTGCAAAAATATGCGGCAGGTCTATCTGCTGCGCAGCGGCGAGTATCTTCCGCTGCAGCTCTCCCTGCCGCCCACAAGCCTGCGCCCGTTCAATGATTTCATGAACCTCGCCTTTGTCGCCCGCCGGCGCCCCAGCTATTCCGCCATCGTGGAGATTGGTCTGAAGCGCGCGGAAAGTGGTGGCTATACCTACAGTGTCGCCACGTTCCGAAAGGTACGGGATCTTGAGGGGGAAGGTCTTGCGGCCGTTAAAAGCTATGCAGCAAATTTCAAAGAGCAGGTCAAATCGCTTCTGGCACAGCGTGTGGAGAACTACAAGTCCGATGTGGAATCACTCACCGGCACGGCTCCCTTGGAGCTCGCCGATAACGGCGACCACTTTTCCTATCCGGGCGTCATTGACGGCGAACGCGACGAGCTGCCGCTCTAAGCAGAAACAGCCAACAAAGCTCGCTCCGCTGAGCAAACGGCAGATGCGATTTGCCGAAAAGAATCACAAGCTGGTCTATGCGTTTTTGCAGGAGCAGCGGTATGATCCTGGCGAATATTACGATCTTGCCGTTATGGGCTACCTGCGCGCTGTGGAGCGCTATTGCTCCCACGCCTATCTGCGCCGCTTTTCGTTCTCCACCGTCGCTTACCGCGCGATGCAGCAAAGCATTGTGTCGTGGAAGCGCGGAGAGAGCCGGCGCAGGCAGGCAGAGGAAGCCTACTGTGCGCTTTGCGGCCGCAGGGAGAACGTTTGTGACGCGGAGCTTTCGGAAGCATATTTCTTCTCGGAGCTGCAAAAATGCGGAACGCCGCAGCAGGCTGCGTTTGCTCTGCTGCGCCTGCACGGGTACAGCATTGCGGAGATCGCCGCGCAGTACAAGCTGGACCCGCGGCGTGTGCGCCGAATGCTCAAAAGTCTGTATTCCGCCTATCTGCGGTTCCGTGGGGACGGGAAGGAGGCGAAAAAATGAAGGATCAGCACACAAGGATGCTCCACGGGCGGCTGCTCAGACCACTGAAGGTCGGCAGCAGCGCGCTCATCGACCACGAAGGGCAGTTTATTCTGACCTCGCTGGTCACATCCATTCAGGTGCAAAATGAACAGGAAGCAAAGTTTGAAACGCTGAATACCCACTATCATGTGAAGTTTTCTCCGCTTCAAGCAGCAGTTGCGGCGTCAATTCTGATGGCCGTCGCTGCATGAATGAACACCCTGCGGCAGTCTCCCGTCTGACTGCCGCAGGCCCCGCCGACCGCAGCCACAGTTTTTGTGGCTGCGGTTTTTCCGTCAGGAGGTTTTATGAACGAACAAGTCATCCCGGTTTCCGGGAATCAAAAAATCGCGTTTCAATGCCAACGGTGCAGCGCCTGCTGCCGCCATGTAGAAAACAAGGTCATGCTGGAACCATACGACGTTTATCAGCTTGCGCTTCATTTTCAAAGCGAGGGGCAATCCGTCAGGTCAGAGGATATCTGTGCGCAGTACGCACACCCCATGCCGCTGGAACCGTATTTTCCGATTTTTCTGCTGAACGCCGTGGGCGAAGATCAACATTGCATTTTCCTAAACGGGAATCATTGCAGCGTCTATGCACATCGGCCGCGCGCCTGCCGGCTGTATCCATTCACTGTGGATGCAGGGCGGCGCGGTAAGGACTTCGAGTATTTTCTCTGCACGGATTACCCCGGTCACTTCGGCAAAGGCCGCATCCGAGTCAGCGACTGGTTCTATGAATATTTCCCCAAAGACGCCCGCCGCTTTGTGAAAGCCGATTACGCAGCGATTCGGCAGTATGGCAAGCTGCTCCGGCAAATGACGCCTGCGCAGATCGAGCATTTGCTGTTCCAGTTTCTGTTTTACCGCTACTGGAATTATGACCTGAGCAAGCCCTTTCAGGAGCAGTTTGAAAGCAACAATCGCCAGCTGCTTGCATTTCTGTGGGAGCAGTTGGGCCAAAAAGGAGGTTCTATATGAATCGATCCAGAATTACCGGTGCAATTCTCCTGCGCTGGGACGATTGCACATCCATTCTTTCGAAGCACTTGACAACGCTGCTGCAGCGTCCGATTCAGCTGTGCCACATGGTAGAAGACTACGACTACTGGTGCATCGCGTTAAAAACCGGAAGATTCTCCATCCCGGAGCTTCATGTTCTGCTGGATGCGATTTCCGCAACCACGACAGACTTTCCGGATCTGATCCCGGATGATTCCGACCGGACACGCTCATTCAGCATGGAGTTTTCCCGTGCACTTTTACAGCATTTTTTACACGCAAGCTGGCGCTACGAACATCTCACCGAGGAGTATCTGATAGTAATTGATGTGGACATCTCTGTTCCTGCATGCTGCATTACGAATGGAGGGGTGCCGGATGTCTGATGCAAAGCTGATGATGCCGCTATTTTGTAACGGCACGTTTAACTGTGGCGGCCGCAGAATCCGCGCGGTCCACCTCTATGATGTTTCCGATGGGGAGCACCGCTATCGCCTTTGGACAAAAGCAGGGACGCCAGATATAGACTATCCCCGCGTAGAATCTGACCGCTACCTGCTATACGTTGAGATCCACGGATACCTCGCACCGCTTGGCATGACAGAATATTTTCTGACCGAACATTGTGGGTATTTGCCGGCTATGCGGGAACTGTATGGCGGTGCAGAACATCGGAGAACGTATTTTGACAGTCTGCAAAAGAGCGCTATTGAGGAAGCTGTCGCAATCGAGAGAACTGTGATCTACCATCTGGGCAAAGAATCGCCCCGGCAGGCAGACTATATCCACGGTATCCTCAATGAGCATCTTATGCGGTATACCGCCAGCAAGGAAAGCGAAGGCAAAACCTTCCCGGATTATATCGGCGCATTGATGGCGGATGAGCTTGACCACTGCATACAGCTTTCCAAAATCTATCAGGCAAATAAACAGCAGGAGGATGAAATCCGGCAGGCACAGATTGCCGAGCAGGATCGTGTGTACCAGCAGTCTGTCAATACAGAAAAAGAAAAAGCTGTCGGCGCCGCGCTGCAAATCATCCGCAGCGGCGGTACATTGAAAAACGATACGCTTTGCTATTACAAAGACGATGGCTCGTTTGTGGAAACCTCGTTGATTCTGTATTTGATGCGCGAATATCACATTGACGTGCCGCTCCGCACACAGGGATGGATCAAAGAGCGGTTGGCAAGTGCAACCGTTCAGGAGGACTTCTGCGGCTCCGTTACCTACTACCGCGCAAGAAAGAGCCAATGCTCGCAGAAATTCTTTGACTGTATGCGGGATCTGATTACGGCAGTCCATGATATGAAGGAGAAAGCGGCATAATCAAACCACATATAAGTTGGGCGGCACAGAGTTTTCTGTGCCGCTTTCAAACTCAAAAAGGAATGGAGAAACCACAAATTTGAGCAGTGAAATTTACTACGAAAAAGCATTTATCTCTATTGGGGACAGATTTATTCCGCTTGTCTGCCGCGGATCGACCAATACCTTTGAATTTAATGTGCATGGGTGCGAGGTCGCGGAGCGGTACTGGTCTGTTCTGGATCTCCCATATCGGGGCAGGCTGTTATTTACAAGCGATGAGATCCAGAAGATCGCGGAAACCTATGAAGGCTTCAACAGCGGCAACCGCGGCGGTATGCGCAAGAGTCGGAACAGCGCTTTTGAAGCTGGTGAGTTTCAGCGCTGGTTCCTCGCGGGCCTGAAGAACGCGCACACGATTGAGGAATACCGTCAATACGGGAATTCTATCGTCCTCACAGACCGGCATACACAGAAGATAACGTATGCCCCCACGACAGAAGCATTCTTGGCCGCGCTTTACCGCATCGGTGAGCAAAACGCTGACATCCGTTTTGATTCCTGCCGCAGCTTCTACCATCCGCCGCATGTCAGCAAGCAGTCAAAGTTTGATAAGTTGAAACAATTCTATGTCCTAAAAGCATGGAGCGGATACTTTGTAAAGCGGACACGGCACGGCGTCATGACCATTCGCACCGACGATCCGACGGTTGCAACCGTGCGGAAATTCAGGACGAAACAGGCCGCGCAGAAGTACATGGAGGAAAATGCTCCGTTCTTTTCCCATGTTCCTTTTTCTGTCGAATGTGTACGGCCAAAAGAGGTGGTGAAAGCAACGCTCGGTCTTGCGACGTCTTGACGGAAGTACATAATTTGTCTATCATAAAGTCAGAATAAATCCTTGGAGGGGTGCTATATGATGATTCGATCTGCAACGGCCCTTCGGAATGACTACGATGGCATGGTGAAGCTCTCGACCGAAAAGCAGGAGCCGATCTATCTGACGCGCAGCGGTGACGGTGAAATGGTATTCCTGCCGATCGCGCTTTGGGAAAAACGTCAGGCAGAGCTGGAGCTTTTTGCGGACATGCTGCGCAGGGAGCAAACCAAACTCTCCGGTGCAAGAACATATTCCGCAAGCGCGCTGCGCGCCGATGTGGAGGATGTCCTTCGTAAGAGTTGAGTGGTTAAATGCGGCGCGGAATGAGTTTCTGACCTTTCTGAAATACTACAAAAGCCGCAGATGTCAAGTCTGAATTGCACCAAATTTTCATCGTATATTTCATCACTTCGCGTATAGCCAGCCCCAGCAGCTTGTGGTATCATACTCTCGTTTGTTTGACACCACGACGAGGAGGCTCATCATGCAGTACACCGACAACGAAGCCGCTTTGATTGGCGGGTTGATTTCCAACTACTTTCTTCGTCCGGCTGTATCCGCCGCACTGAAGGATTCTTATACCCGCGTGCTGGAGCATCTGCGCACAGGCCGGGTGTCTGCCGCCGATCTCAAGCAGGTTCAGAAAGCGCTGGCATTTTTGACGCCGACCTGTCAGATGTCCAGAGAGGCCCAGCGCGACCTGATGGGCGCCAGCCTGAAGACGACGGCGCTGCTAAGTTCCTGCCGCTGATTGCAAAAACCACAAATCGTTAAAAATGCTGCCGGCTTACGTTCCGGCAGCATTTTTTCTATACAGAAAAGAGCGCCCCGAAGGGCGCTCCTCGCAGATGAAACAGGTCACATACGGAATTTACGGATGCAAAGGAAAAGCTGGATGCAAAGCTCTTGATACAGATCTTCATCCCATACACCGTCAATAACGGATTCCTTGGTCAGTAATGGTTGGTACATTGCCAGAATTTTCTCGTTCGCGAGGTCATCTCCGCTTTTGGCAAGAATCAGAAGCTCGTAGAAATTCATGTTTCCTCCTCCAGTTTCTCCCGAATGCGGCTCAGTGCGCGATAATAGATCGCAGCCGCGCCTTTATATCCAATCTGTAATTCCTGTGCGAGCTCGGTAAACGAGCGCTCCTCCAGAATTCTCGCCAGCAGAATATATCGTTCACGCTTTTGAAGCTGGTCAAGTGCTTCGAGGACTGCTCTGTACTCCATCAGCAGCTCCATTCTTCGGAAGTATTCATCTTCCCATGCTTCTGCCGAGATGGGCTGCCGGTCAGGTTCCATCGGTCGTTCATGCTGTTGCTGTCTGTGACGCTGAGAAAGGTAGGCATTCTTTCTCCGCTTCAGCGCGACTTGAAGATAGGCGGTAAATTGGTTCTGAATCTGATATTCTTCACGGCTTCCGTCATTTCTATATTGCATGATTCACCCTCCGTATCCGTCTGTTTTCTGGCGAACAGGACGGTATACGGGAGGATTTCTGCATCGGTTTGGTCTAAAAAAACGTAAATAGTCACAGCCGGTTTCATGCTTGCACAAATAATCGACTACATATGGAAATGATAACTCAGAAAGGCTTTGCTGTATGGATAAAACGAGAAAACTCTCCAATGCCCAGCATGGATGCTTTCTCTCCTTCACTGGGGTATGCTTGTCTCCTTATTTCACAGTAGCAATGTGCTAAACGGAATATTAAATTCCAGTATATACAAAATCCTCCTTCCGGTTTTCTCTGGAAGGAGGATTTATCCGAGTGTCAACTTCGGTAACTATTATGGTCTAAGATATAGAATCGGGCACACTCGAAATGCCGCCATGCTTCGTCGTAGAGAGACCCGCGGCCCGGCACGCAAATGAAACGATTTGGGTCAATTCTGCTTCGTCCAGATCTTCCGGACGCTTGCCTGTCTGCAAGAGCTTCCACACGGCGCTGCCGCCGAAGATGTCGCCCGCGCCGGTCGTATCGACAACCTTGATATCCTTCAGACTGTCCACATGGCCGCCTGCGTTCCGGTTCTGGAACCAGCAGCCGTCCGCGCCGCACGTCACGAACACGAGCTTCACCGGATAGTGGTCAAGAATATACTGTGCGCCGTCCTGCACGCCGAGGCCGAACAGGAATTCGACCTCTTCGTCGCTGATCTTCACCACGTCGGCCTGCCGGAGGCCCCAGAGCATCTGCTCCTTCGCCTCATTGAGATCGTTCCACAGCGGCTTGCGCAGGTTCGGATCGTAGGTGACGAGCTTGCCGTGTGCCTTTGCATATTCCACGGCGCGATACGTCGTTGTCCGCGCCGGCTCGCCCGTGAGCGAGAGCGTCCCGAAGTGGAACACCCGCGTTTCGTCGATGAGCGAAAGATCCAACTCGTCAAACGTCAGCTGCGTGTCCGCGCCGGGCTTGCGCGCGAAAGCAAATTCGCGGTCGCCGTTTTCGTCCAGCGTCACGAACGCCAGCGTTGTGAACACATCGTCCGCCGCCACAAGTCCCTTCGTCTCGATCCCCGCGCCCCGCAGCGTATTGGTCAGAAGTTTGCCGAACGTGTCCGTGCCCACCTTGCCGAGCATCCCCACCTTCCCGCCGAATTTGGCGATCGCCGCAAGGAAATTCGCCGGGGCCCCGCCCGGATGCGCGGCCATTGTGGGATAGCCGTCCGAGTCGATAGACTGCGTCGTAAAGTCGATCAAAAGCTCACCAAGCGCAACTACATCATACATTCTTTTTCCTCCGTAATTGTAATGCTCCATTGATTCTCATACTTTGCTCCCGGCGCAAGATGGATAAGATCGCTCTTGCAGCTCAGCTCCTCCACCACGTCCTGCCGCGACGGAAGCGACGCCCACGGCTCAATGCAGACATACGGCGCATCCGTGTGCGGCATATGCCAGATACCGAGATACGGCATCTGCGGATAGGCTACGGTCACCGATTTGCCCGTTTTCTCTGAGCATAGGCTCACGCACCGTGCCATATTTTTCAGCACGATCGCATCCTCATCGAACAGCTCGTGACGCAGGCGGATGGTCGTATCGTCTTCCAGCGGGAAGCATTCTGTCTGGCCGTTGAGATAGCAGTCTCCGGTAAAGCCAATACGGTCTGGCAGACATGGCTGCGAAAAGCACAGTTTATAGTCTTCAAAGCCAGTGCTGCCGGTCAGCGGAACCCGGAATCCCGGATGTCCGCCGATGCCGAACGGCAGCTCTTTTTCGTCCTCATTGCAGACGGAATACGTCACATGGACCGTCCAGCCGCGCAGCGCATAGCGTACCCGGAATGTAAAGCGGAACGGATACTGCCGCAGCGTTTCCGGTGTCTGCCGCAGACAGAACGTAACAGAATCGGAAGACTGCTCTTCGATAGTGAAAACAGAATCCTTTGCAAATCCGTGAATGTCCATTGAATAACGTTCGCCGCAGAGCATATAGCAGCCATCTGTCAGGCGCGCAACATACGGAAACAGCACCGGCGCGCGGTCCGGCCAGTATTGTTTGTCGCCGTTCCAGAGAAATTGTGTTCCTTGTTTGGAGCCAAGCTCCATCATCTGCGCGCCGAACGGATCGACGCACAGCGTCAGGTTTTGATTTTGCAGCGTCAGCATCCGTCAGTCTTTTGCCGCCGGATACTCATTGCAAAGCAGCCGGTAAGGCGGCTCATCTTCCTCGATCTTCGGAAAACGGCCAACCGGCGGATTGAAGCGGTTGTCGGTGTTGTCGTCGTTGCACTGGCTGACCTCGCCCAGCAGGACGGGACCAGTGCCGGGCTCAACCGAAAAATCATGATACAGCCCCTGATAAACGAAAATGCTTTCACCCGGTTTCAACCGGATCTGCGTTCCGGCCGGAACGGTATAGCTTTTGCCGTCGGTGTGGACTTCCACGTCAGATTCATAATCGATTTCTTCATTCGGAAGACGATTGTACACCCGGATCAATACGTTGCCGCCGCCGCGGTTGATGATGTCCTCAGTCTTGAACCAGTGGAAATGGTTCGGTGCGTACTGCCCTTCCCTCAGATACAGCAGCTTTTCCGCATAGACCTTCGGATACTTGTCCGGCATGGCACGATTTCCGTTGCGAATCGTGATAAGCGAAAAACCGAAGTGGTCAAAGTCGCCCTGACCATAATCCGTGATATCCCAGCCGAGCATGCAATCGCGCACTTCATCATATTCGTGCCCCTTGCTTTCCCATGCCTCAGGCGTAAAATGGCAAAAAGGCGGCAGGTAGCAATGTTCCTGTGCGCACATAGCCTCGAGCTCTTTCAACGCTTTGTTGATCTCACTGCGCTTCATAATAGCGCTCCTTTCCATTTAATTTCTATATTCAGTCTCCGCCAGACGGTCCTATTCTGCGCCGTGCGGAGACCGTACTGTCGTTATCAAAAGTTCCGGAGAACAGACCCGTTTTTTCTTGGCCCCGGACGGAAGATCCATCCGGGGCCGGATCATTACTGCTTAGGGAAGATCAATAGAAACTCTTGCGGAGGCTTCGAACATTCTGAGCAGAATGGCCGCGGCCTCGCTGCGCTTGATGGTGCTCGCGGAATGGAACGTGCCCTTCGCGTCGGAACCCGTCAGGATGCCCGCGCGATAGAACTCGTAGATCTCAGCCGCGAACTTGTCGGTCGCCTTCACGTCTGGAATTGCGTTATCTGCCACGGTGTTGATGGCCTTATAAGCCTCCTCCGCACCATGGAAGATGTGGACGAACTCGCCACGCGTGACCGGTGCATTCATCTGCGCCTTGGTGTAATTCGCGTAGTCCTTTTCGATGATGCCGTTCACAACTGCGTAATTGACATAGCTGTCATACCAGTTCGCGCCGCTGTTTTTCAGGCTGACTTCGCCAGTGCGGTCGAGCTGATGCAGAGCCGCCGCCAGCTTGATGGTCTGCGCCACGGTCAGCGTTGCGTTCGGCTTGAATTCATTGGCCGTCACGCCGTCGATCAGACCGTTCTCCCACGCTGCCTTGACGCTCGAATAGTACCAGCTATCGGACGGAACATCGGCGAACGGGAACTTGCTTACGTTGCTGCCAGCGTTCGGGTTGAACGGGAGCTGCGCAGGTTTGCTCGGGATGACTGGGAGGACCGGAGCCGGGGCGGGTGTCAGCTTCGGAATGGCATGACCTTCTGCGATCTTGTTGCCGCAGCCGAGGCAGTAGGTGTCGCCCGTGTAACCTTCCTCGGTGTAGGTTGCGTCTTTCGCGTCACGAATCTCCGTGCCGCCCACATGGTTGGTCGGGTCAGTTTTCGGGGTAACATCCGCCTCAGTCAGCTCTTCTGTCGCGTTTTCATTTGCAAACAGCTTGCTGCATCCGGAGCAGGTGTAATACGCCCTGTGACCCATGTCGACGCAGGTCGCTTCCACAGCCGGAACCAGCGTCGTGGTGTGATGAATGTGGCCGGTCGCGGGCGCGATGATATAACCGCACACTGTGCAGATCTGCGGATCTATTTCCGTTGCCGCAGCGCCAGGCGTATGGGGCTCTACGTCGTTCTTCTCGTCGCAGCCGGAGCACGCATGCCAGTGATGGGTTTCATTCTTGCTCCATTCGTTGGACCAGCTGTGCTCGTGCGAAGAAGAAGCTTCTGCGGAAATGCAGATATTGCCTGTTACCTGCTCAATCACAATCGTGCCGGTTTCCTTGGAGTAAGTGTACTCACCCTCACCGAGGGTCTTGCCGTCCATGACGATCACTATTGTATCGGGCAGCTCAAATCCTTCTTCTGCCGTCAGGGTATATTCCAGCTTATCACCGATCCCGACCATCGTCTTGTCTCCGCTGAGATGCTTCAGATCAGCAGCAATGACCGCCTGTGTGTCGTCCACGCCAAATATGAGGGAATGCAGGTTCATCACTGGTTTCGTGGCGCCATGGAATTTCAGGTAGACATCATGCACACCTGTGATACCTTTCTGCTTCAAATCAGCAGTCAGTTCTCTAAACGTATTCCACTCATCTCCGGTTCCCTCAATGCGAACAAATTCAGCAATGGGTTCACTGTTCAAATTATCCAGATGAACGGTAACCTTAGAATTTTCTACATCTGCATCATTGTTCTTCTCCGCATAGGTCAGAATTATGGTACTGAAGCTGCCTTTCGGAATGTCGAAATCCACGCAGCGGTAGCCCACATAGCTTCCAGGCGTCAAACCACCCAGATTGGAAACCGTACCTTCCACTTCACCGGTCGCGTTTTTTGTCGACTCGTACTTGACGCCTGCAGATGCAATCTCAGCGCTTACCGCCTCGATTTTTTCTGCTGCCGGCTTCAGGCGAACCAGAGAAGAGACAGCATTGTTCAGCGCCGAAATTGCTGCGCCAATTTCTTCATGTGTCGCGGCTTCCTTCTCATGCACGATCTTTGCCGACTTCAATACGGTCTGCAGTGCATTCCAGGATTCCGGCGCATAGTTTGCCTGTGTAAGCCCCTCCACCTCCTGAATTGCAGCAAGGAGCGCCTCCTTGGTGGCTCCGGCAAATTCGCCGCCCAGCAGCTCCAGTTCCGCAAGGTAAATCTCCTGGCCTGCATTCTCAAACTCGATCTTATAATAGGAATAGCCAGCCTGATCCTCTTCAGAAATTGCGAAGGGTCGAGTGTACTTATCACCGCCATCGGTAGGATTGATGTTCCAAACAAAGCTCTGGTTGCTTCTGGCATCCAACTCGGTCCAATTTTCACCATTCATGGATCCGTAGAACTTCCATGCCTTGGGCGAGTGCGCCGCATCCCAGCTGGTCAGCGTATACATGCTGATTTGGATTGGGCTTGAAAAATGATATATCAGATATCCGTTTTCCTTGCCATCCCAGCTTGCATAGCCGTTGGCGTCATGAGCCTTATTGTTAAACAGCTTTTCCGTGTTTATGGCATTGGTTGCAATGGTATCCTCATTTCCGCCGCCTCCTACCGTGGAAACCTCTGTCTTGGTATGGTCAACCAGCAGTTGCGGTCTTCCCGTGCCCTCCGTGATGGAAGGCGGCATATCCGCGCCCTTCATGCCCCAGGTTTTGGACGGCGTAGTGCCCATGGTGAACTCCAGGGTAACAGTCTCGCGCTGCAGCACCTCGGGCATGAGGTAGGTAGCAGTCTGCTCTACACCGTTGACGGACAGGCTCTGGACGTACTTGTTTTCTCTGCTGACGCCCGGCGCCAAAATTGTAATGGTGTGACCGTCGTCCCGGTGGATCGTCACCTTTTCAAACAGTGGGGTGCCAATGGCTGTAACGCCATTGCCGTTGGTCAGCGGATACAGACCCATAGAGGAAAGGACATACCAGGCGCTCAATTCGCCATTGTCGTCATCGCCCAAATAGCCTTGCCCAACTTCTTCGCCCACAAACAAGCGATCCAGCGTATCCCGGACAAACTCTGCAGTTCTCCACGGACGGTCTGTATAGAGATACATATAAGGAATGTGATGCGCAGGCTGGTTGGTCATATGGATCTGCCCCTGTTTCGCATCACGGCCTTCCCAGTTTTCCTTATGGCCGGTCCAGGAGCCAGGATTGGCTGTGCCAACCGCCGAGTAAGCTTCATCCAGCTTATCACCCAAAGCCGTTTGCCCATCCCGGTCTCTGGCCATTCCATACAAATTGGCCAAGCCCTGACCATCATAGGGCGGGAATGCATAGTTATAGGCATTGTCTTCACAATAGCCGTAACCCTGTGCCGTAGGATCGAACTGCTCGTCCGTCTGCAGCCACGTCCCATCGGACTTCTTGGCACGGAACCAACCGCCCATGCTCTCATTGAACAGATGGACATAATTGGTGGCTCTTGCAGTAAAATAGAGGTATTCGTCATTGTACTTCTGCCTGGCAGCGCTCTCAGAGCCTTCCTGATCCCGCAGATACTTTGCCATCGACGCAATGGCAAAGTCCGTTCCGCTGCCTTCCATGGACCAGGAGAAATTGAATTCTTCTCCTCCCCAACCGCCAGTCAGTCCGTCCTGAGGAACATATCCGAGAAACACCATACCATCCATGTGCGCACGGCCAGAGTAGGAGTTTTTCCTGTTATTGACAGAATACACCGATCCGTTCCGCAGCGCCGATGCATAAGCCGCCTTGACATCAAACGTAACGCCTCTGTTCAACGCGTCCGCAAAAATATTGTCAGAGTTGGTGCCCACCATACAATCGGTGCCCGCAGGCGCGATCCATCTGGGGATCCAGCCCTGCTCTCTGTAGTGCTGGATCAGTCCATCTAGCAGCTGAGTTGCTTTTTCTGGTGCAACGATGGAGTAGAGCGGCCAAGCGGTCCGGAAGGTATCCCAAAAACCATTGTTATATACAAATTGACCGTCTACCACTTTTCCAGTGTAGGGGGAATAATGCTGCCAAAGCGGCTGCGCATTGGTGCCTGTATTCTCAGCCAGGCTTGTGGGATAGACAAATGCCCGGTAGAGATTCGAATAGAAGGTGACTCTTTCGTGGTAGCTACCACCCTCAACTTCAATGCTTCCCAGCGTATCGTTCCAGATCTTCAACGCCTTGGCCTGCACTTTGTCAAAGCCTTCATCTCCAGCAATTTCCATGAGCAGTGCATGCTGTGCCTGTTCTTTGGAGATAAAGGAGGTAGCTACCTTCATTTCGATAACAGTTTCTTTGTTTTCGTTGGGCGCAAACTGGAACATTCCCATAGAGCCTTCACCGGCGGAGTGCCAGGCAACGGGAGCTTGAGAAAACTGCCCCACGATGTGCATGGTGGTTTGTCCGTTTGCCTTGTTTTCCGAGGTCGTATGGAACTCAGTCTTGCCCGCGTTAAATTCGATGATAGAGTTTCTCCGCGCATTCACAGGGTCAAACATAATGTTGCACGCCTTAGCACCAGCCGGGAATGTGAAGCGCAGCACTGCCGCATGCTCAGTAGGTGTGACCTCCACCTTGACATTGGGGGCTGCGGCATCATCCGCATTGAGGGTCACGCCGTAATAATACGGCTTGGCGATCTCATTTTCATGACTGAAAACAGAGCCTCTATTTCGGATGGCATTACCTACCGCACTGTAGTCTGTTGTGGTAGAATCGGCAGAGAAATAGTAGGTTCCGCTCTCCCCGATCCAGTTGCTGGCTACGTGAGAGATCTTGATGCCCTTAAACCGGGCTTCCGCTCCGCTGTAGGCATAGGGCGTATTGTCTGTACTGCCGTCCGTCGTGGGCACCCAATAGTTGAAGCCGAAAGGCGTTGCCACAATGGGCACATTCAGGCCTCGGGCGGGAGCATTGCCCGTAGAGTACGTACCCCGCAGAATATTCACATAATCGGCCAGATTTTTGACCTGCGGATCTGCCTGCTCAAAAATCTCCACATCATCGAAATAGACGGAGATATCCTTGCCAGGCGTGGCATCATTTTTTTCAAAACCAGCCAGCACTTTTGTGATCCTTTTACCAAGCAGATTCGAATCTGTGCTCAGTTTCGTGCTGATCTGCAGCCAGTTGTTCGTCGCCATTACGCGTGCTTCTCCTTGGGCCGCAGGAGACACTACATTGCCATACTGATCAATGGCTTCGTAGTCAGAAAGGCAAGTGCCATCGTCAAATTCCAAGTCGATCGCCGAATACATACTGGTGTATTCAAAGTCGTATGCATAGTTCGGATCATTTGCACTCAAATTGTAATCTGTCCCTATATCAGGAAACACCAGGTAGGACAGTCTGGTATTTTTACCAACAGGAATATCAAGGCCATCATACAAAACCACATAATTTTTCGCAGCTTTTGCCGTTGTGGTTCCTTCCATATGCAGGCAGGACACACCAGACCAGGCGCCTGATCTGGCAGCCCAGTTGTAGCTCGGTCCTTCCGACAGCGAGGTATACAAGTAGTTCACTTCTTCGCCGGAGCCCGTTGTCTTAACCTCTTTGCCCAGACCAAACCCACTGAATTGGATCACATTGGGATTCGTTGTTGGCGTATTGCCGCATTTCTCAATTACCAGCTTGAACGTAGTATATGACTGGCTATTAGAGAAAGAATACATCTTCGTCTCATTGTTCTGCTGCCATGTAACGCCTTCATGGGAATCCAAAAGGCTCCATTCTCCAGCTTCGTCATTTGTGCCATACAGTTTCCATGCTGACAGCACACGCTCCGGATACCGCATATCGTCCCCGGCGCCTGTCAAATAGTAGGCCTTAGGCTGAATTCCTTTGCTGAATCGGAATGTAATTTCCAGCGGCAGTCCAGGCGCACTCACCGCGCAAAGCTTTGTGGCAATACGTCTGTCGATCAAAGCTCTTTCTGTCTCGCTCGCGCTGCCATAGGTTAATTCTTTATTAACACTGACCGGATTATCGGACGAATAATTGGTAAATTCCCCCACGAAGGAATCGACCCGGGGTTCAACTGCACATACGCCCTGCGCTGCAACATGATCAAATTTCACCTGCGCCGCATCCGTCTTTTCAAAGTGAGCTGAAAAAAGGTCAGTTTTTTCTGCATTGCTGCCCGAGAAAGTTCCCGCTACCGGTCCATGACCTTGCACAGACACTCCAGAGCACATTCCCAAAGCTAATATCAAACTCAAAGCGCCGCTAATCAGACGCTTACATTTCTCTGTTACTGACATTCCGATACCTCCTTTTCACCGCTGTTACCCCAAAATTCTTGCTCTTTCATTGAATTAAAATCTATTCTTAACCAACAGTCTCAGCTGTCACAACCGTGACGCCGGTGCCGGCGACAGCACCGTCAGCTGTGCCGCCCTGCAGCGCGGCAACCGCAGCCTTGATACCTTCGTAGCCCATCACGTCCGAGTTCTGGAGCATCGTCGCGTACAGGCAGCTTTGTTGATCTCACCGCGCTTCATAACAGCGCTCCTTTCCACTTTATTTCTATATTCAGGCTCCGCCAGACGGTCCTATTCTGTGCCGTGCGGGGACCGTACTGTCGTTATCAAAAGTTCCGGAGAACAGACCCGTTTTTTCTTGGCCCCGGACGGAAGATCCATCCGGGGCCGGATCATTACTGCTTAGGGAAGATCAATAGAAACTCTTGCGGAGGCTTCGAACATTCTGAGCAGAATGGCCGCGGCCTCGCTGCGCTTGATGGTGCTCGCGGAATGGAACGTGCCCTTCGCGTCGGAACCCGTCAGGATGCCCGCGCGATAGAACTCGTAGATCTCTGCCGCGAACTTGTCGGTCGTCTTCACGTCGGGGATCGCGTTGTCCGCCACGGTGTTGATCGCCTTGTAGGCTTCCTCCGCGCCGTGGAAGATGTGCACGAACTCGCCGCGCGTGACCGGCGCGTTCATCTGCGCCTTGGTGTAGTTCGCATAATCCTTTTCGATGATGCCGTTCACAACTGCGTAGTTGACGTAGCTGTCATACCAGTTCGCGCCGCTGTTCTTCAGGCTGACCTCGCCGGTGCGATCGAGCTGGTGCAGCGCCGCGGCCAGCTTGATGGTCTGCGCAACCGTCAGCGTCGCGTTCGGCTTGAACTCGTTCGCCGTCACGCCGTCGATCAGGTTGTTCTCCCAAGCGGCCTTGACGCTCGAATAGTACCAGCTGTCAGACGGAACGTCCGCGAACGGGAACTTGCTCACGTTGGAACCGGCGTTCGGGTTGAACGGGAGCTGCGCAGGTTTGCTCGGCGTGACCGGAATGACCGGCGTCGGGGGAGCGATCTGCGTCAGACCATTGGCCGCATTGTTCAGCGCTGCCAGCGCGTTGGCAACCTGTTCCGCCGTCGCGTTGTCATCTGCCAGGACACTCTTTGCATGGATCAGTGCGTTTGTAAAGATAGCCCAGGATTCCTGCGTATAGCCGTGGTTGGGGAGATTCTCCAGTTCGTTGTAACGGCGTTGCAGCTCAGACTTGTCAACCGGCTGCGGCTGGCCATGCTCCGGGATCTCCTCGGTCTTCGTCGCACCGCAGACGCAGGTGAAGGTCTTCTGACCCTTTTCGGTTTCGGTCGCGGGCTTAGTGACAGTGCCTTTGTCCCATACGTGCTCGGCATAGCCGTCTTTGTCCGCATTGTCGGTCACAGTGCAGCCCTCTGCGGTGCATTCGTGCCAGTGGTGCGTTTCATCCTTGCTCCATTCGCTGGACCAGCTGTGCACGTGCGAAGAAGATTCTGTGAAGCGGAACCAATCGACGTTTGCAACATAGGTCTTACCGGTGTTGTTTTCGAAGTAGAGATAGACATCGTGCATACCCTTGGTGATCTCGGTCAGCTCACCGCTAAGTTCCACATAGTTGCTCCAGTTGCTTCCGGTCGCCGGGCAAGTCAATGTCGCGATCTCCTTGCCGTCCAGGCTGCCAAGGCGGATATGAATCTGGCCGCCGCCGGCATCTCTCTGCTGCGCAGCGTAGAAGAACGTTACTTTTTCCGCACCGTTCCCGGAGAAATAGACATTGGAATATTTGACCCAAGTGCCGCTTGCAACGCCGCCAATGTTTTTGCCGTCGTTGACAATTCTGCTGTCATGTGCATCTGTTTCAAACTTTGTAAATTCCTCAGCTTCGATGTTCTCGTACGCATTACGGAACTTCGCCTGCGCAAGTTTGATGTTCAGGTCAAGCGCATCGTTTGCGTGATTGAAATCTACGATCGTCGCATTCGGATCATTCAAAGCCGTCTGCGCATTCTGGATTGCCTGATGGAGATCGTCCTTATGTGCAGCGTCATTTGCCAATCCTTCATAAACCTGCTGTGCTTCTTCGATTTTAGCCACCAGATCCTGGTAGGACTGAATATCATTGGATGCCTGCTCGAGCTGCGATTTTGCATCTTTCAGCGCATCCATCGTGGAATTGTAGTTCTTCGTCACTTCCTCCGCGTTGGAAATGGCGCTCCTCACAGAATTTTGAACCGCAGACGGCATTTTTGATGTGTCAACCTTCCTGATCGCATCAAGCTTTGTCCAAAGATCCTTCATCCCTTCGATCTCGCTCATGGCGTTTATCAGCTTACGGCAGGCCTCCTCGATCTCGTCGTCCGTCTTGTCTTCCTTGTCCGCAACCGTTTGTGCCTCGCCAATGGCTGCGCTCATCAACGTCTCAAGCGGTGCGTAGCCGCCATCGCTGAGAGCCTTCTTTGCTTTTATCGCTTCCGCGATCATTCCATCGAGAGCATCGGCGTTCAGCGCGGGCATTTCGGTGCTCATCAGTTCCAACTCGCCCAACTGAATCTCGCTGTCGCTCTCGATATCCAGACGCACATAACGATATTGCACATAATCCGCGGCATTCGTCTTGAACGGCTTCGTATAGAGGCTCCATTCAAATGTCACATTTTCACGCTTGTCCGCTTCCGTCCAGGTCGAGCCGTCATTGGAAAGATAAAGCGTGAAGTCCTTCGGCGCGCTATCCTTGCCGCCGCTCGCAGAGGTCAGCGTATAGAGGCTGACAGCCTGCGGCTTTGCAAATGTGTAATAAAGCGAAATGCTCCCATCCGTAGGCTTCAACGTTGCACTGGTCTTAGAATTGTTATCGAGTAGATTTTTGAGGTTCTCACCATCAGCACAATAAATGGAATCGCCGGAACTTAGCGTGGTCGGAACTTCTTTTGCAACCACAGCCGCACTGTTTGTGCGGTCCCGCAGCGGATCGGGGGTCTCGTCGCCTTTCGTCAAAGAATCGGGAACATCATTCTCACCCATACCCCAGGCGCCGGGCGTCGCCTGCATGTCAAAATGGAGCACAACATCTTGCGTCTTGAGCCGGTCGGTCAGATCCGTCTGCTTGATGGACGTCTTGCTGTAGGGTGTGCCATTGATGGTAAGACCGCCAACATAAATATTTGTGCTGCTGTTATTCGGCGCCTCGATGATCAGATCGTGGCCGTTTTCATGATGGAGGGTAATCTTCTTGAACAGTGGCGAGCCGAAGACCAGTTCACCGTTGCCCATATTCAACGGATAGAAGCCCATGGCACTGAAGATAAACCATGCAGACATTTCACCGTTATCCTCATCACCGATGTATCCCTGGCCGATGCGGCTGCCAACATAGCACTGCCGCAGTACCTGCCGAACTTTCTCCTGCGTACGGTCAGGCCGACCGGCATAGAGATACATATATGGAATATGATGGGAAGGCTGGTTGCTGTGGCCATATTCGCCCATCTTGACTTCCTGCGCTTCCCTGCGCTCATGGATGCCCTGATTTGCGCCTACAGTGTCCGTTTCCAATGTCGTCTCAAACAACTGATCCAGCTTTTCAGCCAGTGCAGCACGGCCGCCGTAGAGGTTTGCCAGGCCCTGACCATCCTGCGGTACACTGCACGCCATATTCAGAGCCGTAGTTTCCGTGTAATCATCATGGAACGCAAACGGATCCACTTTGGATCTGGTCCAGGAGCCATCCGCATTCTTGGCCGCAAGCCATTTGTTTTCAACTCCGTCTCCGTCGCGGAAGAGGTTGACATAGTTTGTGGCACGGCTCTTATAATAGGTATATGCATCCATGTCGCCTAATTCGTTCGCCATGTTTGCAATACCGGCATCATTGATGTAGCCTTCAATGGACCATGAGAATTTCTGGCTGCCACCCGGCGTATAGCCAAGAAACAGGCCCTTATCAATGCCGTCACGACCGCCGGAGGCCCCCTTGAAATCCGACATGGAGGCATTCTTCAGTGCAGACTGATATGCAAGTTGCCACTGCTCGTTTGTCAGCGTTGCGCCGCGCAGCATGGCATCGGCAAAGATAACATCCGAGCTTGTACCGACCATGGAGTTCGTACCGGCCGGAGCAATCCAGCGCGGCATCCAGCCGCTGTCCTCGAAGTGATGAATCAGGCCCAGCAGCAACTCATTGTTCTGCTTCGGTGTGAACAGCGAATATGCTGCCCATGTCGTACGATAGGTATCCCAGAACCCGTTGTTATAATAAAGCTTGCCGTCCGTCACCTTCTTAGTATACGGGCTCATGTACTGCCAGCCGCCTTCGCTGCCGTTGCCGGTTTGTTCGCCCATATTATTGGGATAGAGATACAAGCGATAGAGGCAGGAGTAGAACGTAATCAGCTGTTCTTCCGACGCACCTTCAATTTCAAACTGGCTCAGCTTGCCATTCCACAGCGTCTTTGCGGCAGCCTTGACAGCGTCAAAATCTCCGCGCAACTCCTGTTCAAGGTTTTTCTTTGCCTGCTCAGCACTGATAAAGGAAGTTGCCGCGCGCATCACGACCGGCTTCGTACCTTGTTCAAAGACTGCGCGGGTGCCATCGTCTGTGAACGCCTGATCAAAGGTGCCGTAAATGTACATCTTCGGCATCTGGTTGCTGTCCTCATTTTTGTAACCGCTGAAGGACTTCGTAGCTTTATCAAATCTGAGGTCGGACACATCGCTGATATTGATGTACGGCGTCTGTGCGTTTTCCGGATAAGTGATGCGCGTGATCATGCCGTGATCGGTAGGAGACAGTTCCGTCCGGACACCGCTTGCAGGATTCGACGCGCTCTGACTAAACTGTACGCTGAAATAGTAGGGCTTTGCCGTTACATTTTCCTGATCATAGATGGCGCGGCCATTTGCGGAGGTATTCACGCCGGGCATAAATCTCCACACAGACCGGTCTCCGACCCAGATCGACGGCTCATGACTGCAGCGGAAACCTTTGATAAAACCGGCATTATAGTCGAACATAGTGTTGCCGGTGTCGCTTTCCGGTGCCCAGAAGTTGAAGCCATGCGGCACTGCGACCATAGGCCCGGTGAGGCCTCTGGAGAAAAACGCACCGCCAAAGTTGTTTGTTCCGCGAAGAATGTAGGCATAGTCTACGAGAGACTCCTTGCTATAGTTCAGGGGGGCGACATTTTCAATCCGAATCGAATTCAGCGTTCCCTTGAAATCGCCGCCAGCCGCTTTCAAGTCCGCGCTGTTTGCGTAGCCGATGTCGATTTCTTCGATCGTCTTGCCCTTCAGCGCGCCCAACTGGATCAGGATCTGGTTTTCCTGCGCATACAGCATGGCCTTGCCTTCGCCCTGGCTGTTCGGATCGGCGCGAACGCCATTCTCATCTTCCAGCTCTGTAGAACTCAGATAGGTTCCATCCGTGAATTTCAGATCTACTGCAAGATGCATGGAATAGAAATCGTAGTCATACTTATTGTTCGGCAGCGGTTGCTGCGGCGTAATATTATAAACCAGCCGCGTATTCTCCGTCACCGGAATGTTCAGACCTGTGTACAGGACGTTGTACACCTGCGCGCTTTGATTGCCTTCATGATGACCACTGATGACCAGCTTGTCGTTTTCCAGCGTTGTCGTCATAGATGCATGTTGCGTGCGCGCTGCGTCCGTAGTTCCGGCAAAGCTGCCGTCCACAAGGCTCCTTGTTAAGCCGAAGCCGCTGAACTGGATCGTTCCCGGATTAGAGTTGAACTTCGTGATCTTCAGCTTGTAATGCTGATAGCCGGGACCTTCCGGAAGCTGGAAAACACGCATCTCATAGTTTTTCCATCCGGTCTGGTTGCTCTGCTTATCCAAAAGCGTCCACTCACCAGTCTGATCGTTCGTGCCATAAAGCTCCCAACTGTTCAGGGTGCGGCCAGGGTTTCCCTCGTCATCATTTGCACCGCTGATATAATAATTGGAAGCCGTTGTCGGCGCTTTATAATGGAATGTGAACTCCAGAGGTACCTTAACGCCGCCGGTTGCACAAAGCTTCGTGCTTGTACTTCCGTCGATCAGTGCGCTGACGTCCTCGGCAGAGTTGCCATATTTGAGCGTGGCATTTACCTCGACAGGAACATCCGCAAAATTTGAGAATTCTTCCTGCGTTTTGAATCGTGTCGAAAACAAGACCTCGTCTTCTTCGCCTGAAGCGGCTTTCTCCGCTGCCAAAACAGTGATCCCAGAGAAAAGGCTCAGCATCATCGCCATGCATAACAAGCAGCTGATCCATCTGGACGCTGTTTTATTTCGTTTCATGTGCAAATCCTCCCAAAACCGAAGATATGAGTTGAGCATAAACGTGTTTCAGAAAATACGGCAAGTAAAATCCTTGCCGTATTTTCTGACTTTCAGTTGGCAGTTGGTGCTTACTTCGTCACAACTGTAACACCGGTGTCGGTGACAGCGCCGTCAGCCGTGCCGCCCTGCAGCGCAGCAACCGCAGCCTTGACACCTTCGTAGCCCATCACGTCGGGGTTCTGAACCATCGTCGCATACAGGCAGCCTTCGTTGATCAGTTCCAGAACGTTGTCGGAGCTGTCGAAGCCAACGCCGACCACATCCGCGCCGCTCTCCTTGATCGCGTTGCCAACGCCGACCGTGGAGCCTTCGTTGCAGCCGAACACGCCAACACAGCCGTCAGCGATGAAAGCGGAGGCCGCGTCCTTCGAACGGGCCGCGTCGCCGTCGCAGTACTGGGACTCCTGAAGCTCAAACTTGGTACCCTCGAAAGCGGAGCGGAAGCCGTCGTCACGGGCCACGGTGGAAGCCGTCGCAGCATTGACGCTGACAACGCCGATCTTGCCTTCCGTGATGCCCTTCGCAGCCAGCTGGTCGATCATGGTCTGGCCGGCAGTCTTACCGGCTGCGGTGTTATCGGTGCTGAACGTCGCAACAGACGGCGTAAAGTTTGCCGGGGAATCGACGTAGACGATCTGCACGCCAGCCGCCGAGGCCTCCTTCAGCGCATCGTTGACCGCCTCGGGGCCGTTGGCCGCCAGAAGGATCGCGTTCGCGCCGTTGGCAACGGCGTTATTGATCATCTCGATCTGCTTCGCATCGTCCTTCACGTCGGGCGCGGTCCACTGGTACTCCACGTTCCCGAGCTCTTCTGCCGCCTTCTTGCAGCCGGCGTCGATGTTGGTCCAATACTGGTCCATCTGGTCCATCGTGATCAGGAAGATCTTGTAGCTTTCGCTGCTCGCCGTATCTGCGGTGTCCTCCGCGGTGTTATCCACAGTCTCGCCGGCCGTGCTGGTCGTTTCGCCGCTTGTCTTCGTCTCGTCTGCCGGCGCTGCCTTCTGTGCACACGCCGCCATCGCCGCGATCATCGCGATCGCCAGCAAAATCGCTAATACTTTTTTCACTTTCTGTTCCTCCATTGTTTTTTATTATGATAAAGCGCGAAGCTTAATCACTGCCCTTGGTGTTTCTGCGACCGGTACGAATGACAACGTCCATCAGAACAGACAGCACAACAATAATGCCGATAATGATGTTGCGGATTGCGACCGGTGCGCCGGCAAACTGAAGGCCGTTCTGAAGTGTGCCCCAGATGGCCGCGCCAACTACGGTTCCAAGCAGGATACCCTGACCGCCAAGCGTGGAGACGCCGCCGATGACAGAAGCCGCAACGGCATACATTTCATAGGAGTTGCCGGCATCCATCGTGCCCTGGCCAACGGTTGCGCAGGTGATGATACCAACAACAAACGAGCAGAATGCGCTGACAACATATGCAATTACCGTTGTGCTGACAACATTGACGCCAGACAGCCGCGCTGCATCAATGTTGGAGCCGGTGGCGTAGATGTACCGGCCGGTGCGGGTTTTGCTGAGCAGGAAGTTGAAGACGATCCAGAGGATGATGGCGATCCAGATGCCGTTATACAGACCAAGCGTTTTTCCATAGTAGAACACGTTTTTGAACGTCTGGGCCGCCTCGGGATAGAACTTCATGATAGAGTCTGTGTTGTAGTTGCCGTTTACGAGCTGGGCAATGCCGCGCGCAACGGTCATTGTGCCAAGAGTCGCGATAAACGGCGGGAGTTTGAATTTTGCGACAAGCAAACCATTGAGCACGCCGATCAGCAGACAGCAGAGCAGGGTCACCAGCAGAGCCGGGATCGGGCTCATGATTCCCTTTGACATCAGGGTCGCCGCAACCATCGTGCTCATGCCAACAACAGAGCCAATGGACAGGTCAATATTGCCGGTAATAAGGACATAGGACTGTGCAATACCGATAATCAGGATCGGAGCGATCTGGCGGAGCAGATTGGTCCGGTTCGTCGGTGACCAGAAATTCGGATTTATCAGTGCAAACGCGACCAACAGCACGATCAGGCCGATGGTTACGGTGACGACCTGGCCCATGCCGCGCATGGAAAGCAGCCGCTTCAACGGATTTTTCTTTTTTGTCTGATTCATGATCATCTCTCCAAACTATATTTTATTGGGCCAGTTTGTTTTCAAACTGAGTGGCATAATGCATAATTTTTTCCTGTGTGGCTTCATGGATATCCATTTCGCCGGTGATGCGGCCATCGCACATGACGATGATACGGTCGCTCATACCGAGGATCTCCGGCATTTCAGAAGAAACGAAGATGACCGCGATCCCTTCCTTTTTCAGGCGGTTCATGATGTTGTAAATTTCAACCTTTGCGGCAACATCGATACCGCGCGTCGGTTCGTCGAAGATGACCACACGGGAATTACGGGCCAGCCATTTACTCACAACGACCTTCTGCTGGTTGCCGCCGGACAGACTCGCCGCATCGACCTCGGCATTCGGCATTTTGATCTGGAAGTCCTTGGTGGCCGCCTCCACCATTTGTGCCTCTTTTAAACTGCGGACGACGCCCAGCGCTCCCGGTGCCAGCAGGTCCAGATTCGGCAGTGCAATGTTGTCACGCACCGAAAGCTTTGTGCAAAGTCCATCTTTCTTTCGGTCTTCCGGCGCCAGGACCACGCCTGCGCGGATGGCATCGTGCGGCCCATGGATCTTTACGGTCTTTCCATCCACCAGAATTTCGCCGCTTTCCTTCGGATCCGCGCCGAAAATCGCACGTGTCGTTTCTGTACGGCCTGCACCCATCAGTCCCGCGATCCCGACGATCTCACCCGCATGGGCTTTGAAGCTGACATCGCGTACCATGCGCCCCGCATTCAGATTGCGAACTTCAAAAATGGTCTCGCCAACCGTTGTCTGGATACGCGGGAACTTTTCTTTGATGTCGCGGCCCACCATATAGGAAATGATCGTATCCAACGTCGTGTCCTTAAAGTTCATGCTCGTGATATACTGTCCATCGCGCATAATGGTCACACGATCGACAATATGCTGCAATTCTTCCAGACGATGAGAAATATAGACGATGCCGCAGCCCTCGTCGCGGAGCTGGCGGATGATACGGAAAAGCTCGTTGATCTCCTTCGCAGTCAACGCGGAAGTCGGTTCGTCCATGATAAGCACTCTCGCCTTATGCAGCAGTGCTTTCGCGATCTCGATCATTTGCTGTTTCGACACAGAAAGCGATCCAACCAGTGTTTCAGGCTCGATTTCGAGACTCAGCCTCTTCAGAATTGCTCTTGCCTCATCGTTCATCTGTTTCCGCTGGACCACGCCGCCTTTGACAATTTCCTGACCCAGGAAGATGTTTTCGGCCACGCTCAAGTGTGAACACAAGTTCAGCTCCTGATGGATGATCGCAATGCCAAGCTCCTTCGCCCGTTTCGGTGTCATTTTCTCGACCTTATTCCCAAAGGCCATGATCTCACCGCCATCTCTGGTGTAAACACCGCTGAGCACTTTCATCAGTGTAGACTTTCCCGCTCCGTTTTCACCGAGCAGAGCCAACACTTCGCCGCTTTTGAGGTTGAATGACACATCATCCAATGCCCGAACACCGGGGAAGGTTTTCGTGATGTGCGTCATTTCCACAATATACTCTGTTTTCAAAACGCATAACTCCCTCTTTTTTCAGTAGTTTTCTATACTTTTTACTCCTAAACTTTAACACGTATCGCGTTTTGCCAACATGGCAATTCTTCGGATAAAGTGGACAATTTTTCCGCTTTTTTGGGCCGTTTCGTGAATATAGCCGAAAACGGCATCCATAATTTATACAAAACAGCCAACGCCGAGGCGTTGGCTGTTTGCTGTGTCATATCATTGCGGATTACGACTGACGCAGGAAGCGAACCAGCACGGCCGCGGCCTCCGCACGGGTCGCGCTACCGGACGGATCAAGGCGGGCGCCGGACTTGCCGGAAATGAGTCCTTTGGCCACCGCCCACTGTATCGCCTCTTTTGCCCAAGCCTGCACAGAGCTACTGTCCTGATAACTGTTCAGGTCACCGCGGCCCTGGATATCCCGGCTCTGATACTGCGCAAACCGGAAGAGCATTGCCGCCAGCTGTACGCGCGTCACATTTTCGTTCGGACGGAAGCTGCCATCCTGGAAGCCTGTAACGATCCCCATCTGGGAAGCCCAGCGGATCACGCTGGAATACCATTTGCCGTCGGCACCATCCGTAAACTGCCGGCCGCCGTAGTAAGCCGCGGGAGAGCCTGCCATCCGATAGAGCATGGCCGCCACCATCGCGCGGCTGAGAGGCGCTTTTGGTGCAAATTCATATGTGCTGACGCCGTTCATCAATCCAAGCTGATATGCAGCTGCAATATCCTCAAAGAACCAGTCGCTGCTTGTCACATCGCTGAAGCTCATACCGCTGCCGCCGTTTATGATGCCGAGGATCAGGCCCAGATCCATTGACGGATTCTCTGCCGGTACCGCCGGCACATCCTGCGGCAGGCTCGTCCACTTCAGATAAATGACGGTATCTGCATGGATTGGCTGTGTGAAATCAAATGCCTCACTTGCCTCCGTATCCCGATACCAGCCCTCAAAACGATAGCCGGCTCTGGTGGGATCCTCCGGTTTCACTGCATACGCGCCATCCGCGACCAGCTGCTCCTCAATCTGGACCGTTTCCGCACTTTCAAACCGAACAGTATGGCCGACTTCCACCGTGATCTCTGCGAAAATTGCCGGAGCGGATACGCTGGTTGCCCGGATGACCGCACGTCCGGCAGAAACAGCATGGACGACGCCGTTTGCATCGATCGCAGCAACAGTCGGATCACTGCTGCTCCAGTTGACATTTCGGTTGCTCGCACCGGCAGGCAGAACATTCGCTGCCAGCGACCAATCCTGTCCCTTTTTCAAAAGGCCTGTCGGTTCGTTTACGATCTTGACGTTGGAAACCTTTGTCGGGCGGCCGGCGTATGGCGTAATGGTCACTTCGCAGGTGTCTTTCACGGTCGGATCCAGTACGGATTCCACCGTGATCATTGCGGTGCCGCTGCTGCCGATTGCCGTCACCAGACCGTTGTTATCGACCTTAACGATCGCCGGGTCGGACGAAGTCCACTTCAGGCTGTAAACATTACTGGACGGCTGCGTCGTTGCAGTGAGTGCGCAGCTCCAGCCCTCGAGGAGGGACAGCGTGTTCTGGCTCAAACGGATCGACGTAACCGGCTTGGGGTTCTGCGGCTGGTAACCAAAGACCTGGAACTCATACATTGAGTAACCGTATTTTGCGTTGCCGCGCTTGATGCCGAGCATCCGCACATAGCGGCCTGCTGCCGGGTTGCTGAGCGTATAATTCTTCCAGCCGGCGCTGCCGTTGGTCTCATGAATGACATCTGTCCAGTCCGTACCATTCTCCGAAACCTGGATCTTGTATTCTTTTCCATGAGCACCTTCCCAAAGGATCCCGAAGCCGGTGATCGTGCAGCGCTCCTCCAGATCGACGATATACCATTGATTATCGTCACGTCCGGAAGCCCAGCGCGTATCCTCGTCGCCGTCAACGGCCTTTTCCGGAGTCAGGCTAGGATCTCCTTTTAAGCAATTATCAAGATATCGCAAACGGCGGGTGAAGCCACCCGCCGTTTGCAGTATCAAATGAAAGGGGGGAATTACTTGGTCACAACTGTAACGCCGGTGTCGGTGACAGCGCCGTCAGCCGTGCCGCCCTGCAGCGCAGCAACCGCAGCCTTGACACCTTCGTAGCCCATCACGTCGGGGTTCTGAACCATCGTCGCATACAGGCAGCCTTCGTTGATCAGTTCCAGAACGTTGTCGGAGCTGTCGAAGCCAACGCCGACCACATCCGCGCCGCTCTCCTTGATCGCGTTGCCAACGCCGACCGTGGAGCCTTCGTTGCAGCCGAACACGCCAACACAGCCGTCAGCGATGAAAGCGGAGGCCGCGTCCTTCGAACGGGCCGCGTCGCCGTCGCAGTACTGGGACTCCTGAAGCTCAAACTTGGTACCCTCGAAAGCGGAGCGGAAGCCGTCGTCACGGGCCACGGTGGAAGCCGTCGCAGCATTGACGCTGACAACGCCGATCTTGCCTTCCGTGATGCCCTTCGCAGCCAGCTGGTCGATCATGGTCTGGCCGGCAGTCTTACCGGCTGCGGTGTTATCGGTGCTGAACGTCGCAACAGACGGCGTAAAGTTTGCCGGGGAATCGACGTAGACGATCTGCACGCCAGCCGCCGAGGCCTCCTTCAGCGCATCGTTGACCGCCTCGGGGCCGTTGGCCGCCAGAAGGATCGCGTTCGCGCCGTTGGCAACGGCGTTATTGATCATCTCGATCTGCTTCGCATCGTCCTTCACGTCGGGCGCGGTCCACTGGTACTCCACGTTCCCGAGCTCTTCTGCCGCCTTCTTGCAGCCGGCGTCGATGTTGGTCCAATACTGGTCCATCTGGTCCATCGTGATCAGGAAGATCTTGTAGCTTTCGCTGCTCGCCGTATCTGCGGTGTCCTCCGCGGTGTTATCCACAGTCTCGCCGGCCGTGCTGGTCGTTTCGCCGCTTGTCTTCGTCTCGTCCGCCGGCGCCGCCTTCTGTGCACACGCCGCCATTGCTGCGATCATCGCGATCGCCAGCAAAATCGCTAATACTTTTTTCATTTCTGTTCCTCCATTGTTTTTTTCATGAAAACGACAGACCGCCTTTCAGCCGTTTGCTCGGTTTCACTGTTAAAACTTTATCATTTTCCGCCCGATGCAAACAGGACAATTCTTCCGGCAAAGTGGGCAATCCTTCCTGAATTTTTGATGTCTTCGTAAAACTGCAACAATTTTACTTGCAAAATTTATGAAAAACAGCCAATGCTCACTGAGCATTGGCTGCCTTGAAAAATGGAAAAACATATTGTTCAGGTCGTTGCTTTACACGATACAAATCACATCGTACCAGAAGACATCCGGCCTGTCAGCCGTTCCCTTACTGCGTCAACAGGTGTCCATTTTTATAAATCAGCGTTCTTTCGGCCAACGGGAACGCATCGTAGATACCGACGATCAGAACGACCACCGCGATTTTTTTGGCAAGAAGGAGCTGTACCTGCCGCTCGATATGCTGCTGCAGCAGCACGTCATTCCCCCAAAATGGCTGCTCAAAAAATACCACACGAGGCTGCTGGAGCAGCACCCGCCGAAAGATCAGCGCATACTTCTCCTGTGTGTTCAGATCACGGATGTCTTTATCAAAAACCGCGCCAAGCTCCGGCGTCAGCTCGCGCCGCAGGCTGCGGTAAATGCTCCGCCGGCGAAACCAACTGTCGATCTGCCGAGGCAGGCAAAACGTGAGATTCCGCAAATAGCTCATATCCTGAAACAGCATCATTTGTGAAGGATTTTCTGCAATATAGGCGACCCGCTGATCCCGCGCCATCGGCCGGGGGATCGGCTGTCCATCGATCAGAACTTTTCCGCCGAGCAGTGCGCTCTGTCCCGTAGCCAGTCGCCGCATTCCATCCAGCAGCCGCCGGTCTTCCGTATGGATCGCGAGACATTCTCCGCTGTATACCGCAAGATCCACCTGTTTCAGCAGTGCCGTACTGACGCTGCTCAGGTTGAGACATATGCTCCCTCTTGACATGGCACTTCTCGGGGGAGACGATGTTGTGCCGGTAAACTGCTGCAGCAGCGCATGAATGTCTTCGCTGCCTCCGGATACCATTTCCTGAACCTTTATAACGCTCCCGTTATACATCACCGCTATGCGATCGCAAAGCCCGCAAAGTTCTTCGTAGCTGTTTGAGATGTAGATAAAGGCCATCCCACGAGATGCAAAATGGCGGATCGCATAGTGCAGCCGTCTGATATCCGTGCCCGCCAGAAAATGACTAATATTCCACAACAGGACAAGCCTCGCTCCGGATTCCCAGGCCTTGAGCAGTTCCACCATGCACCGTTCGAAGAGGCTCAGCTCCTCCACTTGCCGGTTGCACGGAATGTCTACGCCGACCGCCTGTTCGAGCTCCTGAAGCCGCCCGCGGAAGCTTTGCGTATGGAGCAGCCAGCGCCGCTCTACGCCGCTCAGCACAAAGACATTGTCCCCAACTGTCAGCCCATTGACCAGATGACTCTTCTGCTCAATGACGACAATCTCGTTCGGTGTAGTCCTGCTGTAGATATGGCTGTTGACCAGCTGTTCGCAGTAATAGACCCGCCCGAAGTGTACCGGTGTATTCGATTGCAGCAGCGACACCAACGATGATACACCATGCGCATTGAGCGCCATCAACCCCATGATCTCTCCGCTGAATATCTGCAGATTGAAACGCTCGAGCTGCATGATCCCGGACATCTGCAGGCTCACATTGTCGAGCCGTAAAATCTCTGTTTTCATGCTCTGCCCTCATGCTTGGCCGGAAGCGTTACCGTGACATCTGTTCCGAGTCCGGGCGTGCTGCAGATGGTAATGCCATACTGCTCCCCAAACAAAAGACGGATACGGTTGTTCACATTCAGCAGCGCAATACCGGTGCCTCGCCCGCTGTCAATATAATCATAGGCTGTTCGGCACAGCTCTTTCTGAAGCTGGTGAAGTGTTTCCGGCTCCATTCCAACTCCGTTGTCGGAGATCCGCACGATCAGCCGTTTTTCCGTCAGTGTCAGCCGAACCGAGACTACACCGATCCCTATCTTTCGTTCCAGTCCATGAATAATTGCATTCTCCACAAGCGGCTGCATCGTCAGCTTTGGGATCTGACAATTCTGGATCCCCGGCTCCGGATCGTCGATCTCCAGGCGAAGCCGATCTCCGAACCGAAACTGCTGGATCGCAAAATATGTCTCAATATTCTCCAGTTCTTCGGTTACGCTAACAAGATTTTCAACCTTGCTGATGGTATACCGGAAAAACTTTGCCAAGTATTCTGTCATATCCGCCACGACATTGAGTCCACCCGCAACCGCCTCGCTGCGGATTCCCTCCAGCGTATTATAGAGGAAATGCGGATTGATCTGGTTCTGCAGAGCAAGATACTGCGCCTGCCGTTTGCTGACGCTCAGGAGCTTGCCGGTGTCCAGCAGCGCCACAGCCTTTTTCAGCGCCATCTCTGTCCCTCTACTGAAATAACATTTCAGGTGGCATATGTCTGCGATGGTATAACCTGCGGCATAGAGCTGCATGACCTGTTCGTTTTTTTGAACGATCCGCAAACAGCGGCGCAGAAAAACCCCACCCAGAACTCCGAGCAGTGTAAACTGTGCCAGCACCGCCAGCCAGATGCCGCGGGCGCCATGACTCAACAGCAAACAGCTGAACGCAAACAGCACCGTCAGGACGAACATCGCCAGTATGATACGCAGCAGATCATCAAGAATGTATTGCTTTTTCTTCTCCTGCATTTCGCCCTCCGCCTTTCATCGTACTGGCCCGCCCGATGTACCATAAAGCTTTTTGAACTCTCCCGGCCGGAGTGCGGCCACGCGCTTGAATACACGGTTGAATGTCCGGATATCCTGATATCCGACCTGATAACACACCTCGGAGATCGACAGATTGGTGCTGCGCAGCAGCTCCTTTGCGCGGTTGATGCGCAGCATGGTCAAATAGTCCTGAAATCCCATTCCTGTTTCCTGCTTGAACTGGGAACTGAAATAATTCGGACTGAATCCCGCAATGCTCGCGACCCGTTCCAGCGAGATATTATCCATATATTGCTTTTCCATGAATTGCTTCGCCATCAGGAACGGATTGGTCTCATCTCCCGCACGGCGTCGTATCGTTTCGTCGAGCAGCCGCAGCGCCAGTGCATATAGCCGTTGAAATAGTTCTTCAGGTGTCCCGCTCAGGGTGCAAAGCATCTGATATTCATTCTTCTCCTGTTCATAGTTTTCAGCGACACCCCAATTTTCAAGCAGCTTATCACCTGCGAGCGACACCGCTTTATACAGCTCCTGACCCGTGATGCCAGGCGCCTCAAGTACGGTTTTCCGCAGCTCTTCCACCGCAGCGAGTACCGCTTCCTGGCTGAACTGTTCCAATGCAATCCGATATTTCCGCAAAAAACTGCCCGTACAGTCCGGCAGACTTAGTCCTGAGAATGGAAAATGCCGCGTAAGAAGTGATTTCGAACCATAAATCAGGCGTTCGTGGATCATCGAACGTGCAGACAGGATCTGTTCGCCCAGGTTATACGGATTTTCTGTCTCTGCAGAAAGTGCCATCGAGAAGCTGATATGCGGATAGATATTCGGATTCATCCGCAGCTCCTGCAGGCATTGCGTCATCTGTTCTTTGATCTGCGCCCCCATGCCGGAAACATAGTTGCAGCACCCCCATCCGACGCTGTCCTCAAACCATAATTCACACTCCATGCAGAGCCGCCGCAGCGGTTGGAGCACCTGTTCGCGAACCTGAAGCGATACTGCCTGCACCGTTTCATACGTCACGTTTTCCGGATCATAATCCATCTTGACCAGGAACCCGCGAAATCCCCCCTGCTTGAACGCAAACCGGTATTCGCGATTGATCTGATCCATAGTCATCGACAGGCTCTTCTGGTTCTTGACATCCATCAAATAACAGGCCCGGATCTTCAACTGATCGTTAAAGAATGAACGACGCATCCGGTCCGTTGCTGCCTGCTCACGTCGGCGCGCTTCAATTTCATGCCGGATCCGGGTGACGGTTGCCAATAATTCTTCCTTATCGATGGGTTTGAGTAAATAATCACTTACACCGTATTGAATCGCCAATCTGGTATATTCAAAGTTTGTGTAACCGCTGATAATAATAAAGGAGACACTGCGGTAGATTTCCCGCAGCTGTTCAACCAGCTCCAATCCCGTGCATCCGGGCATCCGGATATCCGTAATGACCAAATCCGGCACCGTTTCCCGTGCCAGTTCCCGTGCCTCGATCCCGTTATGGGCCACACCTATAATTTGCATATCCAACGATCCCCAATCGATCAGATTGCAGATCAGTTGGCATACACGAAATTCATCATCCACAATTAGTACCTTAATCATTGTGCTTCTCCATTGTGCTCCTTCAACGTATCCGTGCTTTTTAACTCTTTTGAGTCATTATAACTCAAAAGAGTTAATCTTTTCAAGATACATTCGTTATCATTTTCTTAAAAACAGGAGATGGTGAACGTGGGTATCGGAGATGCCGTCCGCCTCAGGATCATCGGATTATGTGAAGAGCGCAAAATCAGCATCAACAAATTATGCAGTATCAGCGGCGTGACGCAGTCTACTATAAACAACATCGTCAGTGGTCGGAACCGCAGCACCACAATCGTAACGATCAAGAAATTGTGCGATGGTCTTGGAATCTCCATTGTTGACTTTTTCAACCACAGCCTGTTTTTTGAGCTTGAGCAGGAAATTTGCTAAAGCTTTAAAACATGCGTAAAACTATCTGCAAGGCAATGTGCGTCCTCTTTCCGAGGCTCACGGCTTCAAATAGCAGCTCAGTGGGCGGCCGAGAAATAGAATTGTTTACGTCCGTTTTTACACCCAATGTTTTGGAAGCCATCGTACCGGCAAACACATTTACCTTTTTAAAACCCGCCAAAATATTGCTCATAAAAATAACAGATGCCGATTGATAGTGGAGCACATGAAATCAAATATATTTATGGAGTAGACGTTAGATGAAGCGCCTAAGTCTAATTGCAGTCGTTGTTCACGATGATTAAGCAAAATGCAACGAATTTACAATCTGCGCATTATTATCTGCGAAACGCCTGCAAGGTACCCGCAATAGTAGCGAGGTCGTCAGCGCTGAATGGCTCGCTGCTGTCAATCTTTTCAGTCGGCTTTGCGCTCATATCTGCACGATCGTCCAGCATGCGCTTCATGAGTCGTTCCAGAATCGATTCCAGTTCTTCCTGCGGCGGCAGAGTTGCCGTACCCTCGACATAGTGCAGGATGGCATTGGTCAGGAACTGTGCCTTCAAGCGTCCTTGAGCGTTCAACTCATCGACGGCTTTCATTTGCCTTGGGTCGGATATACAGAAGCGGATCGTGAATTTTCCGGGGTCTTTTTTAGCGTCCATGATTCCCGCCCATCCGTTCCGCCTGATAGAGCAGTTGATAGCCTCTCCCGTTTGCAGCGATGTCCTCAATGAAAACCGGCTCGCGCACCTTGTCCGACGCTTCGATCTGCTGCCGGAGCAGCACAGCGCCGCCGCCTGTGAAGATCACCTTCCCGCTTTTCAGTTCCAGCATTCTCTCACGCAGTGAGCTGAGCAGGTCGCTGACAAATTCCCGTGCCTGGTGCCGCACGATCTGCAATACCGCATCAGACTGTCCGCTGTCCCTGCCGAGCAGGATCGCATCGATCTCCGTCTCATCCAGCAGCAAGTCCTGTTCGGCCGCGACGCGCGATTTGACCCGGTTATAGAGCAAAATCACGCCGTTTTCCAGCGAATCGCAAACGCTCAGGTCGCCCTCACCATTCCGAAGCAGCAGATAGTCCGCCGTGAAACCGCCGATGTCAATGATAAGCGCTCTTGGGCTGTTTTGCAGCGTCTGGAATACCGTAATGGCTGCGGCATACGACTGCGGATAGCAACTCACCTCGTCGATCAGAATCTCGTACTGCCTGTCATGCAGCGTGAAGCTGACCGTCCCCCGGTTCAGAAAATATTCTGCAAACCGTTTCTGTTGCGCACCGTAATGCGCCGGCGGCAGGCCGACCGCAAGCTGCACCCGCACCGGGCCCGCTCCGTAGAAAGATGCGGCTTCCAGTTCATACGCGATTGCAAAGAGCGTCAGTACGAAGAAGCGTTCGTCCTCCGTTTTGTCCCGGCGGTATGGAATCCGCTGGTCTGTGAGCGTATAATACCGCCCCTGATAGGTCAGCGTTTCACCTCCAAATGGCTGTACCTCGCTGCATACCAGCCCGGATGTGAACGGCGCATGGTGGATCGTTTTTACCTGTTTGTTCCCATGATCGATAGAAATTAGCATTGTATTTTACCTCCCGTACTTCTCTTATACGTATGGAGTACGGCAGGTTCAACAAAAAGTGCGCAAAATACCGGCAGCACACATTGAAGTGTACTGCCGGTTTTCTCTCAATCAACCGTTTCTTTTATCCAGCTCTGCGTTCCTGCCCCAGCAGGCGCATGGCTTCTTCCATTTCTATGGTCTTGTATTCTTTCGCTTGCCCCGCCTGATACGCAGCGGCAGAGCCGTCCATGCAAAGTGCCTCTGCGTCTCCGATATGTACCATGCGGTCACATTCATCAAGATAGAGATAAATTCTGCCGCTTATGTCCATAAAATATCCGCGGCCGTCGGCAATATTCTGATGATTGATCCGGACAATATGAGCGTCAGACAATGCAATGAGCCGTTTCCGCTGCAAATCGTTTGGTTCACCCAGCTTTCTTGCCGTAAACTTCTGCGTGTAAGAAAGCCGTTCCGTTTTCGTTTGCAGGAGCTTCTCCACACGGCCGATCAACTCCTCCACCTTGTCCAACCGGACATATTCACCCGGCTGGTGCGCATGGTAGTAGCCGGTGCTGAGGTTGACCGCGGCAAGATTCAGATGCGGTGCCAAAATGGAGATGTCGCTGAAGCTTCCGAACGCTGTCTGGAATCCAAAGCTGTTGATATGTCGCTCGAACTGCCGGTTGCGGCATTGATAGAATACCGCGTCGTTGCTGCCCGTGCGATCCAACTCCACGATATAATTGACGTCCGTTTTGATTCCGGACTTTGTAAAGGCACGTGCCCCGTGTCCGCCGGTTTCCTCATCCTCACAGAACAGTACGTGACAATGACAGCTCTGGATCAGACGCAGGATCATATACACGCCCGCCCGGTCGTCGCCGCCAATTCCCTGCGGCGACATCATGACCGTGCCGTCTGCGGAATAGCAGATTGTTTCCGGTTGGGTGCGATGGACGGTGTCCAGATGCGCAACCAGCAGGACAGGCACCGTCCCTTGTGCGTACAGAAAGCCGCTTTGTTTCTGCACGGCATATCCGTTTTCAATCAGCTCTGTTTCCAACGCCTGTTTGAGACGTTCCTGTGAAAACTGAAAAATCTCTTCAAACTCCATCGCCGCAAACTGCGTCAGCTTTAAGCATTGCTCATATAAATTACGCATATTGTTCCTCCAATTCTACTTGTGTATAGCGGCTTCTCTCGCAAAACAGCAAGCCGCGCAAATCCTTACAGCAACTATGCGCCGCACAGGTACGGCAATTTGCCAGCTCTGCTTCTTCACAGGATGGGCAAAGCTGATTTGTCCGCCCGCGCCGGTCGATCACCGACCGCAGCGCTTCTCTCGGAAGCAGTTTCCCACAGCAGCTGCACGGCTGCATACACTCCGCGCAGTAAAATCCGTCGCCGTCTAAAAAATGGCCGCTGTTTTTCGGAACCACACTTCCGCACGCCTTGCAAACACACATGTCTTCACATTCGCCGCAGTGCGTTGAGTTGCGTCGATCATGGAGCCGACCGCAGCCAACGCAGCGCGATGCGCTTCCAATATCCAAATGGCCATAATCTCCATAGCCCTTCATCAGCGACAGCGCGGCATAGCCGTTCTCATAATCCGTGTAATGCAGGCTGCCCTGCACGGTTGTCCAATAAGGTCGGATTTCCGTAAGTGTCGTATTCGTTTTCCATAGGTTCGGCAGGCCAAGGCATCTTGCGATCACGCTTTGCACCATGCTCCGGTAGAGCTTTCGCACATCGTCATCATTCTGCGGATACAACCTTGATTGCAGCAGCACTCCATCGCGATAGCAGAAGACCTGCCGGGTCAGCCGCCGCGCACGATAAAAGTGATCCTTGACCTCATCATCGACTGTGAAGAATACCATGCTCACGCCGTCGCCCATATAGGACTGGCAGCCGGCCCGCCATCCACCGTCTGCTAAACAGTGACAGGAATGCCATGCGTTTTTCTTCGCTGACATCTCCAAAAAGTCGCACGGATGAACGGATAGAACGCCGGTCTTGCTGATCCGCACCGGATTGAGCGCGTCAGCCAGCCGCGCGAAAACCGCGTTGTAGGGCTTGACTCGTGCGGTATGGAGCGTATCCCCGTGTCCAAGCTCCCGCTCCGCTTCATATTGGTCGATGCCGAATTTTGCGCACAGCCGATTGATGATGCGGCTTGCCTTCATGCCAGCGTCGCACTTGATATGTCCGCGGTTTCGGATCACCGGCAGCCGGGATTCATCTGGAACGGTCGCATAATCCGCTGTCGCAGCGTCCAGCGCGTCCCGGAATTCTTCCAGCCGTTCGCCGGTCAGCCCTGCTTCCTCCGCGAGCGTCAACATTTCAAACTTTGTTTCATCCACGCAGGCCCGGTCAAGCTGCCGCTGCTCGGATAGATCGAACACAACCGCAAGCTCCTGCTCCCGCCAGTTCGGGTGACGGCGCAGCAGCTCCAGGAGCAGCGTTTTCTGCTGCCGCCACTGATTGAGGTTTGCCTGCACGCCGTCCGGCGTAAAGGCCAGCCTGTATTGATACATGACGTTGTAAAACGCCTCTGTGATATGATCCATGTTTTCAGTCCTTTCTATGGGAGTGGAAGCGCTGCCGCGCTCCCACTCCGTTTTTGTTATGCCGCTTCCATCAGATCTTCTGTCAGCACATCCACAAGCAGCCGACCTGCAAGGTCGCCCGTGTGAATCGTGACCTGATCATTCCGCAGCTGCACCAGTTCTTTGATGCGCAGTTCGTGGCTGTCGGCCGCAAGCTGCTTATCTTTCTGCGTCAGCCGCTTGGCAAGTTGCTTCTGCCAGATTTTCAGGAATGCGCGCACCTCGCCAATATCGTCATTCTGGCGATTATACTGGGTGCGGACCTGCCGAACCGTGCCGCCTGGCTCTGCCTCTACGGTATAATAGGGGGTGTCCGGTTCGGCTGTCTTTCTCAGAAACAGCAGATAACTCTCCCTGCGCTCCATACGCTCCCAGTAGACATCACTGTTGGCAATGCAGTGGCAGAGCTTCCGGCTGTCCATGAAAATATCTTCCAGCTTATCTGGAACCTGAATCTGGAACTGTTTGCCTGTAAACGCGAACTTTTCCCGGATCGCCTGCAAATTCTGTTCTATATGCGGATATGTCTGAAGGAGTTCTCCGGCACGAAGGGTCAACTGCATTTCCTCTCCGCGGGCGGCCAATTCGTCATGCCGCTGCTGAAGTTTGCGTACACGATACACGATGGGGTCGTTTGTGTCATAACCGAAACGGAACGCCATGGAAAGGTAGTCCCGCCACAGTTCAATGACACGTTCGCTGCTCAAATTCAGTTCCTGCATCTGCCTGTTCAGGTAATGCTGGATCTGCCCATAGCGCATTCGATCTGCAATGAATTGCAGCTGCTGCGGGTCAATATGCTCTTTGCACATCCACTGGATCGCAAAATCCGGAATCGGCGTTCCTGCCTGTTTTTCAAATTGCAGCCATTCCAGGAACGCACGCCCGCCCTGATTCTTCCGCAGCCGTGCAAGCTCCAGCCGATTCAGGCCAAGTTTGGGCGCAAGCCCTTTTTGTGCAGGTGCTCTCTGGAAAATCCGTTCCATGCCGTAGTAATCCTGTGTGCATTCCGCCGCAAGCCGGAACAGACCGGCTTTTGTCAGCTGCTCTAAATTCGGCATTCTTTTCAGTACGACAAGATATTTTTCCGGGTCCGTCTTCATGTTTGCATGAATCAGTTCCGGGAGACCAGTCCGCTGCAAGCAGGTTTTGGCAAGGTACGGGATCGTTTTCCCATACACGCGTCCGCTTTCATCCCGATAGTATCCCACACTGCAGTTGCAGCCTTTGATCCAACGCGATGCGCGCTGCTTATAAACACCCCAGTAAAATGCCTGCACCGGTTTTGCGTCCGCGTCAAAGATCGCACGGCGGAGTTCGTGGTAAAACACCTTGACATTTCGGTATGTTTCCTTACTGTAAGAACGCTCCGCCCAGAACTCTCTGACCACAAAGCCGCCGGGATAGGGCTGCATCAGATACAGGATATTTCGCCCTGTGCGCAGCCGGCCCATCTTGCCGAAGGATTTGAACTGCACCGTTCTTCTGCATCTGAGGCATCTGGCAACCGCATTGTGCTTCGGCTTCCGAATCGGAACCTCGCGGTCACAGTAGCTGCAATAGCCGGTTTTGGCACCGCCGCGCCGGTATTGATAGAACATATAATTCTGCTCAACGCCGACCTTACTGACCCATCTGTCCCAGTCCTTTGGAAGCGGAGGCACAAGCGCCATTGCTGCATCCCACGGATCGGTTTCTTTCTTGTGCCGGGCCAGAAGCTGCTTTTCCCGAATCCCTTCCTGAAACTCCCGGATCGACCCGATCGCCTCCCATTTGGAATGCAGATATTGACCGATCACAGCAGAATCACGGGATGAGATCTGCGCGTCATAGATGCCAAATCCCTGCTGCGGTAAATTGCGGAGCATCGCGGTACGCCACTTCTTTTCCATAAAGCTGTATGTCAGGAAATCCTGCGCATCATAGTCAAGAAACAGCTCATACACCGGCTTTCTGCCGCCGGCAGCCAGATTTTTTGTCAGATAGATTGCGACCTTCAGAATCCGATCAAACCGCTTGCATCTGGCGTAGTACTTGTGTTCATAGCGCAGTTCTTTTCGGAAATATCCGCTCTCTATCATCGGTTCGTTTTCCGCCTGCTTCAGCATCGCAGTCGTTGCCTGCAGAATGGGCAGTTTTTCTAACTCTTTTCGCTTCATTCGTTTATGCCGCCTCACATTCCTTAAAATTGTCGTCATACCAGACATCCGGCAGACGCTCCTTGCCGTCGATCACGCACAGCGAAAGATGTTCGATCTTCGGCCCGTTCACAGCTTCTCTGGCAAATGCCAGAATATCTCCGAGCTTACCCTTTGCGCACGGGTGCTTGCCGCGCACGACGGCGTAGCCATTCCATGCCTGCGCACGTTCTCTCTTGACCTCACAGCCATCCGGCATATGTGGATGGTCTGCCATATACGCAAGCGCGTGCAGGAAAAACTCCTGCGGCTCCAGCTTTCGGAGTACCCAGAGCTGCGTGCAGGAGATTCTGGAATCCACTGCATCCTCATCCAGATCGCCGCACGGACGAACCAGATAGTATTCCGAGTTCTGAAAATCCCCATAATAGCGCAGGCAGTCCATCGGGTTTGCTGCGCAGTGAAACCCATTCGCCTGACAATTTGCCTGTTCCGTTACATTCAAGCCTATCTTTAGCTGATAGCCGAGGCAGATCATGCCCGGCTCCATGCCCTTGTAAGCAATCATCCGGCCATGCCTCCCATCAGATCAAACATAGAAAACTGCTCTTCATCGGGCGATTTCTCCGGCTGCGGCATTTGAATGACCTGCTCCGGTTTTGCAGTCTTTGTCTCAGCTTTTGTCTTCTCCTTTTTGGGCTGACGCTTGGATTTGACTGGCGCACCCGGATACGGTTTTGGAACAAACGGTTCCTCCTTGATCTCATCCTCTTCGGCGTTTGCATCCCGGAAATATTCCTCTGCCCAGTCATAACAGGTATCCTCCGGCACATCGCCGCCGTAAATGCCGTTTGGCTGCGGCTCCATGCCGTTATCCTTCATTTCCGCAAGCAGATATTCCCGCGCTTTCCGGTTGATGAATTGCAGACAATGTGCCATACTCTTGCGCGGGTGCATGACCATCCGCGCGAACGCTGGATCACTGAGGCAGAGCGTCTGCACATACTCGGAAACACACTCCTTGAGGTTCCGCCGCGTCAGGCGCTCGGTTTCCTTTTTCATGCGCTCCATCGACGCTTTAACCAGCTCTGTCTCGCTCATCTGCTCAATTTTGGCAATCGCTGCCGTTTCTGCGGCACGTTTTTCCTCCTGCTGCCGCTCCCATTCCGCTTTCCGTTTAGCTTCTGCTTCCTCGTGCCGACGGCGCTTTTCTGCTTCCGCTGCTGCAGGATCTTCCTGCTCTGCTTCCGTTTTAGCAACCGGCTCCGCCGCAGGCTCCTTGCTCGTCACTTCCGCAGCGGCGGCAGCTTTTTTCTGCTCGTGCTGCTGGATCAGCTTTGCCTGCAAGGTCTGCATTTCTGCCGTTTTGGAATCGTGCCCCTCCAATTCTGCCTGCTGGTTTTCCAGATCAAGCTCTGAAAATACGCCCATGATAAAACTCCTTTCCGATAGAAAATGGGCGCAGCGATTCTGCTGCGCCCATTCATGTGTTATACCCGATAGATCAGTGTGCTAAATGCGTCGAAGCAGTAGCACACGAATCCCGGATATTCTGCGGTCTTTCGTTTGATTTTCCTCTGGATCTCAGCGGCATCGCGTTCACTGACGCTGTCCTCATCCTCCCAGAGCATTGCCGTAAAGCTGGCGCCGTCCTGTACTTCGCGGACGTGCGCGCCAAGGCTGCGGCAGAATGCGCAAAGCTGCACGATCTCATTTCTCTCATCCATATCTCTCTGGTCGCGGTCATTATGTCGTGACTGCTTTCAGCTTGACCTGGATCGTGATCTCGTCGGATCGCAGAATGACATGGTCGATTTTTGCTTCAAGAACCCCCGGCATGGCCGTTTCCGGTATCTCATATAAGCAGCGGAAGCGGCCGATGACCTTCCTGTCCGTTTTCACGACAACCGGAACCTCGTCGCTGAGGACGCCGATCTGATTTGCAAAATCCAGAACTGTAATTTTTCTCATATGCTATTTCCCTTCATTTTTGTATTGGCCGGGCCAGCAGCGGAGAAAACGCCACCGGCACGAACTGCTTCATATCCCGATAGTAATACCGCCGCTTTTCCGCATCGTACAGCTCCAGTACATCGGACGGTGCAATGCAGCGCCCCGGATAGTCTGCGGGCAGCTTGCCGTTATAGCGGTCAAATACACGCTCCAGCACAGCAAGATCCGGTTCGTCTTTTGGACAATAGAGCGTTTCATCATGCACCAGCCGGTACTCACTTGCAGGCGGTTGCTGAAAGCCTGCCTTGTGGAGCGCGTCGATCCCGGAGAACGCGAACGGTTTCGTTTTCTCCGTGTCCGTAAATTCCAGCTGATAAATGCGGCAGCCGAGCTGCTTACGCTGTGCGTTCAAAAGCGCTGCCAGCCGTGCGTTGCCGCCGGGCTGTAAAAAGGCTTGGTATTCTTCGTCCGGCAAGCCGAGGTATGCCTGCAAGGACACACCATCCGGCTGCGTCTTGTGCCATCGTTCCACGCAGGCATCTATCTCGGAAACCTCGCACACACCATACAGATACTGCTCCCGGAACGTCATTGTTTTCGGTGCTTTCGCAGCATCCTTCCGGAGCGCAAGCTGCCAATCATCTAAACCCTTATAGTTCGGGTTCCATGTCAGCCGGCGGCATTGCAGTCCGTGCTTTCGTGCCATCAGATAGATCTTGGAGGCACCTTTCTCAACGTGAACATTCCGATACTTGTCCATGTCCTGCGCTTCGATGATCTCCTCCGTGCCGTTCTTTTTGAGAAACGCGAACAATTCGTCCAGCTTGGACACGTTGTTCGCCCCAGCGGTCGCCGCGAAGGTGCGGTTCATCAAGGCATGGCAGATGTCCGCTTTCAAAAGGCCTTCCGTCACATAGACCACTCTGGAACACGGATCGCCGACAAAGTGGATGGGGCTTTCCGAGGATGTCCCCATCGGTTTGCTGCTCGACGACAGCCAGAGGTACTTCGTGCCCTCCTTATCGGCGGGCGCGTTTTCCTCCCGGATGGGGATATCCAGCCGGATCTGCGCACCGCAGACAAGTCCGTCTGCGCTTCTGGCCGGGATCAAGATCCCGGCCGTGCGCGTTCCAAATCGTACTGTCCATCTGCCGTCCTCTGCCATATAAAAGCCGGGGACTCCCTGCAGGGTGCACCCCTGCTTCAAAAGCCGCGCCGTCAGACTCTTGCAGAGATAAGGCGGCGGGGTGCTTTTGAAGCCGAACCGTTCGATCTGGTCGTCCGTCAGTCCACGCACCTCACGCAGATGCGCACGGTGCTTTGGCGTCAGCGACAGCATGGAAAACAGCATTGAAAGCGTCTGGTGGATCGCCTGTCTTGATGCCCTGACAGATTGCGCGATTTCCTGCGGCTGCTGATTCTGGTAGCTCTGATACTCCGGTGCGTAGTCTCCGGTCTGGAGTGCTTCGCAGATCTCCCGATAGGCGTCCGCGTTGCTGATGCCGTAGACCTTTGCATACAGCGCCAGCATCCCTCCGGATTCCTGACAGTAATTACAGTGCCACACGTCCCGTGACGTTTTCAGATAGAGCTTGCCGCGATGATCGCCGCAAAGCGGGCAGTCCACATACAGAAAATCCGGACCGCGCCTGCGGATATTGAGCCGCAGCAGCGCCGCAACGTCTGTAATGTGAAACGGAAACTGCGAAGAACCGGCTTTGATAACGGCCACACCCTTTCATCCAAACTTGACGCTTCATCCGGCTTTCTGCTGCAGATTGTCCAGCAGAACAGATGCAGCCGCTTTGAGAATATTGTCCGCCTGATCACAGCCGTAGAGATACCATTTCAGGCTCGCCGGGCGGCGCTGCGCGACCTGTTCGAGCGTCCAGCCGCGGCAGGTGCCGATCTGCACCACAACGGCCTTGGCTTCGTCCACCGTCATACGCTGCGTGATCTCGCTGACATCCATATCTGCCGTATAGGACGCGGCCTGCGGCTGTTCTGCAACTTCTTCCGCGGCTTCTTCCTGCTGAGGCGGCACGACATGAAGGTCAGGCGTTTCTTCCACGACAGGCGCCGTTGTTTCCTCGACGGGCTGTTCCGCGGGTACAGAATCCGTATCCATTGCCGATACTGTTTCTGCGATCGCTTCTGTCATAACAGGCGCTTCCGCCGCTTCTTCATCTGCTTCTGCGGCTTCTGTCTGGATTGGCACTTCCGACCCAAACAGCTCGCCGCCGTAGTCGCGGCTCACGTCGCAGAACTGGATGCCGAAGCCGGCGTTTTCCAGTGCCATGTTGAGCGCGTCCTCCTGCGCAGCACGAAGAAATTCCCCACCGGGGACATTCTCTCTGCGCTGTTCGGAGGTAAAGCTGGCGGCCGGAACCGGATCGTCCTTGCTGAAATAGACCTGTGCTTCGATAATTGCCAGCTGGTCGCTGATGCGCAGCGGCTTCAGGAGCATTCTCCCGTTCGGGCAGGCCAGACGGAACCAGAGCCGCTTATAGCGAAGATCCAGCTTCCAGACCGGGTGCCCAGTTTTTACGGAAATGGTCTTGCGCAGGAGCTTCATCGGGTCAAAGCCCGGCACCTTGCGGAGCTGCTGTACGGCGGCATTGTTCATCACGGTAGATTTGTTGTCATTCATTTCTTAGAACTCCTTCCATAAATAAAATAAGAGATGACTGCGCAAATTCTGCACATTCATCTCAACTTAACCGGCTTTTTTCAATTTCTGCTCTGTCGCGCCCTGCGGCAGAGCCTTTTGTCTGAATACCTGATTGTACTTTAAGATCCGCTCGGCAAGGCAGGTGTTCCGTTTGACCTTTCTGCCGGAGTGGATTGCCAGAAACAGTGCGCGCTTTTGACCGACCAGAATGACACGTTTTTTTGCGCGTGTCACGGCGGTATAGATCAGGTTCTTCGTCAGCAAAATACGGTGCGCCATCAAAATAGGGATGATAACTGTTTCGTACTCCGAACCCATCGATTTATGGATTGTAATGGCATACGCCAGTTCCAGATCCCCAAGCTGGCTTTTGGAATACTCCACGATACGTCCATCAAAATCCACGCACAGCTTGTCGGGGAGGATCTTGCAGATGCTCCCGATGTCGCCGTTGAACACGCCCTTGAATTTCTGCTTACACGCGGAATCATAACCCTCCAGATTGTAATTGTTTTTGGTTTGCATTACACGGTCATGCAGGCGGAAAATACGCTCTCCGAACACAAGCTCCGGAATCTTTTCCGTATGCGGATTGACTGTTTCCCGGATCAGCGCGTTCAGACCGTTGGAGGATGCTTCGCCGTCCGTCCGATAGGGCGAGATAATCTGAAGCTGTCCAATGGACGTATCCTGCAATTCCTGCAGATAGAGCGTCTGGATCTGCGCCGCAGCTTCCTCCTGATTTTCTGCCTTGACAAACTGAAAATCCGGACCATAGAACAGGCTGCTGTTTTCCTCGTTGATGAATTTGGCATTGTAGGCGATCAGGCTGTCCTTGGACTGACGGAAGATCTCATCGAGAACCGTCACCGGCACGATGCCGCTTCCGATCAGCTCCGCGAACACATTGCCTGCACCGACGCTCTCCAGCTGATCGACGTCGCCCAGCAGCAGGAGTTTCGTGTCCTTCTGTAAGCGCGTAAACAGCTGATGCGCCAGCCACATATCCACCATGGACGCCTCATCCACGATCAGGAAGTCAATTGGCAGCGGCTTATCCTGCTTGTCCTTGCTGCAAAAATCGCCCTGCAAGCCAAGCAGACTGTGCAGCGTCAGTGCCTCCAGCATCCCGGTACTCTGTGCCATGCGTCGGCTGGCCTTGCCGGTCGGCGCGGCGAGGACGATGCGGTTTCTGGGGTGCAAAATCCGGTAGACCTCGATGATAGCCTTCAGAACTGTCGTCTTGCCAGTGCCGGGGCCGCCGGTGATAATGGAAAGGTTTCGCTCCATCGCCACCTCAACGCCGCGGCTCTGCCGCTTTGTTAAGTGCAGCCCCAGCTTCTGCTTGACCTGTTCCAGCGGAAGCGTCACGTCGATTTTTGCCGTGCTTTCCATGAGCATCGCTGCCGCCTTTGCCGCAGTCTCCACCTCCTGCATAAAAATATGCGGAAGATACAGCCGCCCTCCGTCAGAAACGATCTCATTGTCTTCTGCCATCTGCTGCAATTTCTGTTCTACCTCTGCACGCCTGACCTGCATTTGGGGAAGCGGGATTGGCTCGTTGAGAAATTGCAGGGATTCTGCGATCAGCGTATTGACCTCCAGATACAGATGCCCATGCTGCCGCGCGTTTTCCAGTGCGCAAATCATAGCGCCGTGGATACGAATCGGGTCGTGTGGGTCGCCGCCGGACTTGCGGATGATCGTATCGACGCGTCGGAATCCAAATCCTGAAATCTCACAGAGCCGGAACGGGCTTTTTCGCAGGATATCCGTGCAGGCGGGGCCGAAATGCTGATAGATCTTCATTGCCGTCACGGGCGTGACCTGAAACGGGGTCAGCAGTTCCATAATATCCCGCATGGCGCGGCTTTCTGCGTAGCACGTCTTGATCTCCTCCAGCTTCTGCTCCGTGATGCCGCGGATCTCCAACAGTTTCTCCGGATGGTATTCCAGCACATCGAGCGTATCTGTACCGAACTGTTGGATAATGCTTCTGGCCGTGCTTTCCCCGATACCTTTGAGCAGGCCCGACGAAAGATAGTTCAGAAGTCCTTCCGTTGTCGGCGGCACAAGCTCGTGCCAGTGCTCCACATGGAGCTGCAGGCCGTACTTGCCCTCTTTCCAGTCGCCCTCGATCTCCAGCTTGACGGAATCCGTCTGCGGCAGTCCATAGCCGACAGCGGTGAACCGAAGCATCCGGTCACGGAACGTGTATTGGGAACGGGCTTCTTCCGGCACGGACGGATCATCCGTGCGCATCCGAAGAATGGTGTATTTGCTGGCTTCATTGAAGTAGATGAGCTTATCATAGACTGCAATCATTCGTTTTTCACCTCACTATGCGGCGGGCTGCGCCGCGATTTTGATGCTGAACCGTCTGGATTCCGACGTTTCCACAAACTGCTCGTAAATCTCCGGGTAAACCTCCCGCAAGCGGATCAGGTTGTCCTTGGAGATACCCTGCCTGCGGATGGGGTTGTAGGAGATGACGTAGCTTTGTTCACCGTCCGCGCAGATTGCGCAGTCTTTGCCGTCCAGCTCGCTGACCAGCAGGCCCTTGAGCTGCTGCATCTGCGCGTCCAACTGTGTGACCTGCTTTGCAAGCACGCCTTTCTGCTCCTGAAGCTGCAAATACTGGTGGATCTGCGTGACCTGCGGTGCGCCGAACGCTGCCGGCGGCAAATCCCTCCGGTCAATGCCTTTCCATCTCTGCAAACTCTGCAAGATAAGGTCGCCGCTTTCCGTATAGTCCGGCGGGCATTGCTTCTGGACATTGTCATTCCAGAACGTATCCTCCAGCGCGATCAGCTCCGACTCATAGGCATAGTCCCGGTCCAGATGCCGGATGATGACCTCATCCTCATTGTTTCCATACAGGCAGCAGAAGTAGACCCTGTCCAGATTCATGACTGACATATAATGCCGACCCTGAGATTCGTAGTACACCGGAACGATCTCCTCGCCGTTGTACCACCAGTTTTCTCGGGCGTTATAATTTGTCGTCTTGATCTCCAAAATGGCATTGCTGCCGTCCGGAAGCTCCACAAGGTAGTCCAGATCCGCCAGCATCCACGGATACAGCGGGTGCTGGAACATGACCTTCCGCTGAAAGATATGCAGCCCGGTTTTCTTCGCAAAAACCCGCGCAACCAGATCCTCTAGCAGATGTCCCATCTCCAGCGCGACCCAGTTTTCATCCATGTCCGCCTTTACAACATTCAGCTTGTCATAGTACAGATCCCGTGCTGTCCGCCAGGGCGAAATGCCGAGGATCGCCGCAGCGTCGCTGCCGCCGATGCCCCGCCGTCGATAGGACAGCCATTCTTCGCTACTCAGATTACTTGTATCTACCAACTCCTGCGGCTCATACTTCAGCCACAACACCATTCTTTTCTCCCTTCTTCCATACCCGCAGCCGTACCACGCGCTTCCGCTCATGAACCGCTTTGCGATGATACGCCGCAGACTGCCGCTGCCGTCCTCCGGGACGCCATTTCTTTCGTGATTTCATTTGGTTACCGCCTTTCTCAAAAAATATATCCTCAAAGCCTTTCGGCATTTGGGCAAAAAAAGAACGAGAACGCTCAGCGGCGCAGTTTTTCTGCGTCGCGGTCATTCCCGCAATCTGTGGGCGTTGCGCCCAAAAAAGAAATCCGGCAGAAACCTGTCCTGCGGACATGGCAATTCTACCGGAAATCGTAAAAGCCTGACAATACGTGTGCAAGTCGGAATACTCCGAACGCTGCGGCTGTCGTGCCACAAGCGGTATGCACAATTCTCAATTACAAGGCAACTTTACCACAAGATATTGTGGTTGTCAAGGAAAGGGCAGCTTACGGCCACTCGGATGTCAGTTCTTCCCGGAGATATTCATACTCCGGAAGCTGCTCAAAATACGGCTGCCAACGGCGCACGATCTCAGCGCGCTCCAACGGGTCTGCTGTTTCTATGGAATGTTCGTTTTCTGTCAGCAGGAGCGCATCCAGCGCAACATCCTCCAGCATGAGTCTGCACAGTTCCGCTGCCGTATCGATGCGCCGTGCGGTATCCACATAGTTATAGTCCGGCGAAATATCCAGCAGGACGTATCCTACCTTGTCCGACCAGACAAGGTCAAAAGCGTCGCTTTCCTTCAGCCGTTCCGCAAATACCGAGATCACCTGTTCCAGTTTCTGTTTTTCCTGTTTTGTGTAGATCATGATAAGTACCTCCTATATGTGTTTGATCCGCCACAAATCATAGCATATAAAATATTTTTCCTCAGCTGTGCAGAAAAAGTCGAAGCGGCCCCTATTTTTTAAGTGTAAAGACTCTCAAGCATTGCACCTTGACAACTGAACACCCATCTGGCAGGGAGATACAGCAGCCGCGGACAGTATGCGATGATATGAGCGTACCCACGGTCCAACGCTGCACAGCAGCGACTGCAATACGCGCTCTTGACCGGAGCGTAGGAACGGACTGCCAGATGGCTTATAAAACAAAAAACAGCCTTCTCATTATTTCGAGAAAGGCTGCATCAAATAAAATCGAGGTATTTATGAACGAAGAAGAATTAAAAAAAGATCAGCTTCCTCAGATTCTACATGTAAAAGACCTGCAGGTATTGCTCTCCATCAGCCATAACACGGCCTATGAACTAGTGCGTTCAGGGAAAATCAGAAGCATCCGAATTGGGCGCACATATAAAATTCCTTTAGATGCTTTCAACGAGTATCTGCGCAACGGCTGAAGCATATCATCTTGTGATTTGGGTTCATTCGTGGTATGATTGATTTGTACCTGCTATGCGGCATCGAAAGGAGCGTATTTATGTCGCAAAGCAAAGCATCTGGAAGAAAGTCTGTAGCTGGAATGGGCTCCATCCGAAAAAAGGAGAAAGTCATAAACGGAAAAGCCTACACCTACTACGAAGCACGTTATACCGTCGGGATTGATCTCGGCACAGGCAAGCAGATTCAAAAAAGTATCAGCGGAAAAACACAGCGCGAGGTTGCTAAGAGATTAAAAGAGATCACAACGTCGATCGATACCGGCACCTACCTGCCCTCCTGTAAACTGACAGTTGGTGAATGGCTGAATACCTGGATCTCAGAATATACTGCAGACTGGAAGCCGCTCACAGTCAGCAACTACTCAAAGCAAATCAAGAAGCACCTAATTCCGCGTCTCGGCGCTGCAAAACTGGAAGATCTGGACACACATACAATTCAGCTCTTTTATAACTCCCTTACAAAATCAGGGCTGGCGCCGAAAACAGTAAAGAACATACATGGCGTCCTCCATGCCGCTTTAGAGCAGGCAATTTCAAATGGTTACATCAGTAAGAACCCAACCGCCGGCTGCAAACTCCCCAAAGTCGTTCGGCCGGAAATCAAGCCCTTGGAGCCAGAGGAAATCGCCCGAATGCTGAAAGAGGCAAAGAAGGACGCATACGATAACCTGTTTATCGTTGCGATGTTCACAGGTATGCGTCAAGGTGAGTTGTTAGGTCTATCCTGGGACAACGTTAATTTCAAGACCGGCCAGATCACCATCAAGCAGCAGCTTCAATGCAAAGACGGCGTTTACTTTCTGGAAACGCCCAAGAGCGGAAAGTGTCGAGTGCTATCCCCGGCCCCAGTTGTAATGGAAGCTCTAAAAGATGAGCAGCAACAGCAAAATGCAAACAAGCAAATTGTCGGAGCAGCCTGGGAAAACAAATGGAATCTTGCGTTCACGGATGCACTTGGTAAAAATCTTGTTCGCCGAACGGTTGTAAAACACTTTAAAGCAGTGATTGAAAGAGCAAATATTCCCTCAGATGTGCGCTTTCATGATCTGCGTCACAGCTTCGCAGTAACCTCATTGTACTCTGGCGACGACGTTAAAACAGTGCAGGCTAATTTAGGTCATGCTACGGCACAGTTTACACTTGATGTCTACGGGCATGTCACGCAGAAAATGCGGCAGGAAAGTGCCATGCGGATGCAAGCATTTTATAACCATCTGGAAGTATAATCAACCACCTGTTACCTGCTCCCGATAAGGGGGAAAAATGGGGGAAATTTTTTGGGCGTTACATTTTCCGAACTTTTTCAGTTGAAAAGTGTGTAGAAGCAAAGAAAATAGCCAGTAATCAGAACAATTACTGGCTATTTACTGGCAGGGGCACAAGGACTTGAACCCTGAGCCTACGGTTTTGGAGACCGCCGCTCTACCAATTGAGCTATACCCCTATATTCGATTCAAATGGTGGGCCTTCGGGGACTCGAACCCAGGACCGACCGGTTATGAGCCGGCTGCTCTAACCAACTGAGCTAAAGGCCCATAATCTTCTAAAATGCGATAGCCGCCACATTCGTGACGGCTATCAGTGGCTCCCCCTGTTGGACTCGAACCAACGACCCCCTGATTAACAGTCAGATGCTCTGCCGGCTGAGCTAAGGAGGAATATATATGTTGGCACTACCTATTTTCCCGGCCAGTCACCCGACAAGTATCTTCGGCGCATGTGAGCTTAACTTCTGTGTTCGGTATGGGAACAGGTGGACCCTCACACCAATCAGCACCAACTATATATATGTTAACGACCTTTCGGTCGGTAACAACTGAATCAGCATGCCGCGCTTTTAAAAAAGGTGGTGACCCGTACCGGATTCGAACCGATGTTAAAGGCGTGAGAGGCCTCTGTCTTAACCACTTGACCAACGGGCCATGTTCCGTCTCTATATCTCAATCAGCTTTCGCTGCCTGAAATCCTGGTACACCATCAGGGACTCGAACCCTGGACACCCTGATTAAGAGTCAGGTGCTCTACCAGCTGAGCTAATGGTGCATATCGCGCTGCACCCTCAAAACCGAACAACGTAACTGCGACTGTGAGTAAGGCTTGGATTGCCTGCATAATCGTAGGTCAAGCCCTCGGGCTATTAGTACCGGTCAGCTCCATACATTACTGCACTTCCACCTCCGGCCTATCAACCAGATCGTCTTTCTGGGCCCTTACTCCATAAAGGATGAGAGATCTCATCTTAGGGGGAGTTTCACGCTTAGATGCTTTCAGCGTTTATCTCGTCCGTACATAGCTACCCAGCTATGCCCTTGGCAGGACAACTGGTGCACCAGAGGTACGTCCATCCCGGTCCTCTCGTACTAAGGACAGCTCCCTTCAAATCTCTTACGCCCG
>OMAN01000063.1_pt1 | contig 87594 bp, 69 predicted proteins | sample 1644701 | NCBI WGS metagenome assembly OMAN01 (sample SAMEA103958124, study PRJEB25191) | human gut metagenome | biome: human-associated habitat [ENVO:00009003]; feature: intestine environment [ENVO:2100002]; material: feces | place: Germany | collected 2013/2015 | reverse complement strand
GACGAGGTCGAAGCAGTCTACGCCTACTGCAACCTCCACAGTCTGTGGAAGGCGTGATTGTTCCGTGCATGGTATCTTAGAACCAACATAGAGAACTGAATGTCATGTATTGCAGGCAGGAGGCAAACAAGTCATGAAAGCACATAAATATTGGTCAATCGGAGCGGTAATTACCATGTTTGGAACTTTTTGCACTGGATATAAAGGCTCAAAAACAGCGCATAAGTACCTTGCGCTTAGTTCCTTGATCTGCATGGTTATGGCAGTATATACGGGTCATAAAATGATTTCAGGGAATAAGAAAACAAAGAGAGTAAAACAAGCGGAAGCTGTGGATATTCTTTGAGTAAGATAGGAATCGTTATTGTTTCTGATGACGATAAAGTCGGGCTAATGTTGTGTGCGAAATAAAAAACATCAAAGGAGAATTTCATTATGAAATATGTATGTGATGTGTGTGGTTGGGAATACGATGAAGAAAAGGGCTATCCGGAAGGCGGCATTGCACCGGGTACAAAATGGAAAGATATTCCGGATGATTTTGAATGCCCCTTATGTTCAGTTGGCAAAGATCAGTTTTCTGCGGCTGAGTAAAGAAGTACAACAGGACCTATAAATGAAGAGCTGTGAAGCGGTATCTTACATACTGCTTCACAGCTCTTTTGGGTTTGTACAAAGATTTCCGTAATGTGACCTCGTCACAGAAAAATGCTTTGCCATGCGGTATGATAAAGCCACAATAAAAAAAGAGGTGGCGAACATGAAAATCAAGCTCAATCCCGATCAGGAGATTGTCAATACCATCCGGGAAGGACTCAAGCGCACCGGCGGATGCTGTCCCTGCCGCAGGGAGCGCACAGAGGCGACCAAATGTATGTGCCAGGAGTTTAAGGATCAAATTGCAGATCCGGGCTTCGAGGGATTCTGCCACTGTATGCTCTATTACAAATCCTTACAGGATTAAGGGGGGAAAGCTATGCTGTCGAAGAAACTGGCCGCCGTAGATAGGACGCGGTGTGTCGCCTGCGGTGTGTGTGAAAATACCTGTCCACTGGGGGCCGTCAAGGTGCGCCGTGGCTGCTACGCCGCCGTGGAGGCGGAACGCTGCGTAGGCTGCGGCAAGTGCGCAAAGCTCTGCCCCGTCGGCTGCATTGAGGTGAAAGTGAGGGCTGACGCATGAAAGCGAAGCATTGGTACGATTACCTGTGGGTATATGCCATCATCTATTTTGCACTGGGCTTTTTCAATATCCTGTTCGCGTGGCTGGGCATGATCGATTTTCTCTTGCCGCTGTTCTTAGCCATCTTTGGCGGGAACAAATTCTTTTGCAACCACCTCTGCGGACGGGGACAGCTGTTCAGCAAGCTGGGGACAGACCTTAAATGCTCCCGCTGTAAGCCCACGCCCCGCTGGATGTCCTCCAAGTGGTTCCGTTATGGCTTTTTGCTCTTTTTCCTGACGATGTTCGGCAATATGGTGTTCCAGACCTATCTGGTCGCTGCTGGTGCTGCGTCCCTACGGGAGGCCATTAAGCTGTTCTGGACATTCCGTGTGCCTTGGGGCTGGACTTATACAGCCGGTACAGTCGCTGATTGGGTGGCGCAGTTCAGCTTTGGCTTTTATAGCTTGATGCTGACCTCGCTGCTCATCGGCCTCATCGTTATGGTGCTCTACAAGCCCCGTACATGGTGCGCCTTCTGCCCCATGGGGACTATGACCCAGAGTATTTGCAAGCTGAAAAACAAAGAATAAACAAAGATAACAGAAAGGAGCCTTACTCATGGCTGAACTGAAAATTACTGCTGCGAATTTTGAAAATGAGGTGCTGAACGCCGACAAGCCCGTCCTGCTGGATTTCTACGCCGACTGGTGCGGGCCGTGCAAAATGCTCGCTCCCGTGCTCCACGAGATCGCTGAAGAAAACGCCGGTGCCCTCAAGGTGGGCAAGGTCAATGTGGACGAGCAAATGGAGCTGGCGATGCGTTTTCAGGTATCCAGCATCCCTATGCTGGTCGTATTCAAGGACGGAAAAGCCGTCGCCAAGTCGGTGGGCTATCGGTCTAAGCCGGAGATCGCCGCAATGGTGGAGGGTGCGAGATGAAAGTTGTGATCGTAGGCGGTGTGGCGGGCGGTGCTTCTGCCGCCGCCCGCATCCGCCGTTTGGATGAACACGCGCAGATCATCATGATCGAGCGCAGCGGCTATGTGTCCTATGCCAACTGCGGCCTGCCGTATTATGTGGGCGGTGTGATCAAAGAGCAGGAAGAACTGACGCTGCAAACTCCGGAGAGCTTTTGGGATCGCTTTCGCATTGATGTGCGGGTACGGCAGGAAGTAACTGCGATCAATCCCGCAGAGAAAACCGTCACCGTTCACGCGCTGGACAGCGGCAAGATCTATACGGAAACCTATGACAAACTGCTTCTCGCACCCGGCGCAAAGCCGACGGTTCCTGCGCTTTCCGGCGTCAGCGGTGAGCGTGTTTTCACGCTGCGCACCGTGGAGGACACCCTCCGCATTCGGCGCTTTGTAGAGGATCAGAAGCCGAAAACCGCTGTTTTGGCTGGCGGCGGCTTTATCGGTCTGGAAATGGCGGAGAACCTTGTGGAGATGGGCGTTTCCGTCACCATCGTTCAGCGTCCGAAGCAACTATTAGCGCCGCTGGATGCAGATATGGCGAGCTTTGTCCATGCGGAAATGCGCAGACACGGCGTGGCTCTGCGGTTGGGTGAAACCGTCACCGGATTCCGACAGGACGGAGATTCCGTGCTGACGCTGTTGGAGGGTAGTGAGCCGCTGCATTCGGATATGGTGCTGCTGGCCATCGGTGTTACCCCGGATACGCATTTGGCAAAAGAAGCCGGACTCAAACTTGGTATTCGTGGCAGCATCGCTGTCAACGAGTGGATGGAAACCTCCGTGCCGGACATCTATGCTGTGGGCGACGCCGTAGAGGTCACCCATTTCGTGACCGGCCAGAAAGCGCTGATCTCGCTGGCGGGGCCTGCCAACAAGCAGGGGCGTATTGCTGCTGACAATATCTGCGGCGGAAACAGCCGCTTTACCGGCTCTCAGGGTTCGTCTGTTCTGAAATTGTTTGGCTTGACCGCGGCCTCTACGGGGATCAATGAAAAGGCGGCGCAGGCAGCAGGGATCGCTTACAACAAAGTCGTATTGTTCCCGGCATCCCACGCTGCCTATTATCCCGGCGCACAGCCTATGGCAATGAAGGTACTGTATGAAAAAGAAAGCCTGCGGCTGCTCGGTGCGCAGATCGTTGGCGGCGAGGGCGTGGACAAGCGCATTGATGTACTGGCAACGGCCATTCGCGCAAAAATGACAGCTTTGGAACTGACGGAGCTTGACCTTTCCTATGCGCCGCCCTATTCCTCTGCCAAGGATCCGGTCAATATGGCCGGTTTTATGATCGAGGATTTGGAGAGCGGGAAGGTACGGCAGTTCCATTGGAATGAGGTTGAGGACTTGCCTTTCTATGGCAGTGCGACGCTGCTGGACGTCCGTACGGAAGGCGAATATCGGCGTGGCCACTTGAATGGATTCCACAATATTCCGCTGGACGATCTGCGGGAGCATTTGGACGAGTTAGACCGGGGTAAGCCTGTCTATGTGAATTGCCAGACAGGGCTTCGCAGTTATCTGGCCTGCCGGCTTTTGACGCAGTACGGCTTCACCTGTTCCCATCTCTCCGGCGGATACAGTTTTTATCAGGTCGTAACACAAGAGCGGCAGACAGCGCGGAGCACCTATCCCTGCGGAATGGAGAAGCTATGAGTGAAAATCTATTTGGTTTGACGGTTGCGGCAGATAAAGGCTTGGATGATCTGCAATGCCAACGCCTCTTAAGCGAAAATCGCAGGTATCAGGAAGTCATGCTGCAATACCGCTGCGCACTGAAAGCACTTGAAAGCCGGTTGGAAATTTTGAACGAAGAGTTTTCATTGCAGCATGATCGCAATCCGATAGAAAGTATGAAAAGCCGCTTGAAGTCGCCGTCCAGCATTATGAATAAGATGCAGAAGCGCGGACTTCCTCTGGATTTTCCGACCATGCAGGCAAATATCATGGATGTTGCCGGTGTGCGTGTGATCTGCTCTTTCGAGGAGGATGTGTTCTTTTTGGCAAAGTGCTTAAAAAAACAGTCTGACATTGAAATCATCACAGAGAAAGATTATATTTCACACCCCAAGCCAAATGGCTATCGTAGTCTGCACCTGACGATCCGGCTGCCGGTATTCTTTGCGAATAAAGAGATCCATGTGCCGGTGGAGATACAACTCCGTACAATCGCTATGGACTTCTGGGCAAGCCTTGAGCATACCATCCGCTATAAGAAAAATCTGCCAATAAATACCGAAGTCGAAACTGAACTGAAAGAGTGCGCCGATTCCAGCAGAGAATGGGACAGCAAAATGGAGCATCTACTGCACATCTTAACATAATGCGTCGGATATAAAGGACAAGCATCCATTTTTGATGCTTGTCCTTTTGTATTCAGTTACATCATCCCGAAGTGTTTCGGCGCCGTTGCGTTTGCTTTTTGCTTCTCAGATAGGCATCAGGGCTACTTGTCGTTTTTGGATTTCAGCGAGGTATATTCCTCTCTCAATGATGCCGTATTCCTGCTTCGCTTGTAAGATATAGAGGTGGCTGACTTTCAGTCCAGTATGCTCTAGGGTGTATCTGAAAACTCCCAACGCACCCGGACAGCGGATCTTTTCACGCTGCGCTGCACCATTTTTCCTTGAAATACGTCAGTATTCCTGCGAAAAAATGTCTTGCTCAGCGCAAAAATTTCTCGCTGCCGGTCACATTGGGAGTTTTCAGATACACCCTAAGACATATGTCATAGACTGATTTCCTTTCTGCTCAAATCGGATAGAAATGGCGAAAGGCGGTTGTTCAAAAGAGCAACCGCCTTTCCTGACGAACGAAACCGAAAAGGGGCGCGGGGCTATTTGCCCGCGCCCCTAAAGGTGAACCTGTTTACTTTTCGATGATTTGCAGTGATTCTTCCTCACGCCGCCGCCTGATCTGCCATGTGGTCAGCGCAAGGCATCCGGCAAGAGATGTACAGAGGGAGATCCCCCACAAGCCTAACACGCTGCTGTCGCCGGTCTTTGGGATTTGCAGCCGCTTCGGGTCGATCCAGCCCATCAGGCCGCCGGGAGCCTTGCCCTGCACCAGCTCATACTTCTCAATGAAGCGGTGGAGCATGGCGGCGATCTCAGCGCGGGTCGCCGTGCCCTGCGGGTCAAGCAGATTGCCGGATTTTCCCTTCATCAATCCGCTGCCGACCGCCCATTGCATCGCCGTCTTTGCATAATCCGTGATCTTGTCCGCGTCCTTGAACTTGTCCAGATTTCCCTTGACGGTCAGATCATAGCCCTTGTAGTCTGCGTAGCGGTAGAAGATGGCTGCAAGCTGTTCGCGGGTGATGGGATCGTCCGGGCCAAATTTGTCTTTGCCGTAGCCCGCGAAAATGCCGTTCTCCGCCGCCCATGTGATCGCGTCAGCGTACCACTTTCCGGACTCCACATCGGTAAAGCTATTTTTACCCTTCGGCGCGGGGCTGCCCTCCATGCGCCAGAGAATGGTCGCCATCATGCCGCGCGTCGTCGTCCCATGCGGACTGAACAGGGTCTTGCTCGTGCCGAGCATCAGGCCGTTTTCGTAGACGAACATCACATCGCCGTAGAACCAGTCCTTTTCGGAAACATCGGTAAAGGGATTCACGCCTGTGCCCGGATTTTCGTCCACGCGCCAGAGCGCATACACGGTCATATCCTTCGTCAGATAAACACCGGAAACCTTGTTCATCAGGCTGCGTTCGGTGTACCAGCCGATAAAGGTATGCCCGCGCCAGGTCGGGACGTACTTTGTCAGGTCAATGTAGGTATTGTACGTTTCCCGCACGCTGGGAATATCACTGCCGCCGCCTGTTTCAAAGCGCAGTGTGTAGTAGGTGACGGGCGGATTGTAGCCGCCGCCACCGCCGCCGGTATACGTCCAGTGGGCGTAGACGGTGGTTTTTGCAGAGAATACGGTAGCCGTCGTAATCTTTGTGCCGCCGCTCTTTTCGGTGTACCAGCCATCGAAGCTGTAACTGCCGCTTCGGGAGGCGCTGGGCAGGGAGGTCAGCTTCTGATTGGTGGTGGTCATGCTGCCGACAGAGGGCGTACCGCCGTTGCCGTCAAAGGTGACGATGAACTCGGTGGGTGCAGGAGGTGCATCCTCCTCGAAGATTGCCTTGATCGCCACGTTGTCGTTCGGCATGATGAACTTGTTGTTGGTGATTGCAAGTCCTGCCGGAGATACGACCTCCCAATCCTTGAAGTGGTAGCCCTCTTTGGGCATGGCGGTCAGGGTGATTTCCGTGCCGGCCGCAGCCTTTGCATGAGAGGCGGAAGCCGTTCCGTTTCCGTCCGTTTTCACAGTGATGGTAAACTCGGTAGGTGCAGGCACGTCCTCCTCGAAGACGGCCTTGACCTCCACGTTGGCGCTCGGCATGGTGAACTTATTGTCCTTGATGGTCACATTGCCGCTGATGACCTGCCACTCCTTGAAGTGGTAGCCGGTTTTGGGCGTAGCGGTCAGGCGAATCTCCGTGCCTGCCACGGCTTTGTCAAGAGATGCGGAAGCCGTTCCGTTTCCGTCCGTTTTCACGGTAATGGTAAACTCGGTGGGCGCAGGGGGTGCGTCCTCCTCGAAGATGGCCCTGACCTCCACATTGTCGTTCGGCATGAGGAACTTATCGTCCTTGATGGTCACGCCGCCGCTCATGATCTGCCACTCCTTGAAGTGGTAGCCGGTGTTGGGCGTAGCGGTCAGGATGATTGTCGTACCGGCCACAGCGGTGGAAGGAGTTGCGGTGCCGGTGCCGTTTCCGTCATTACTGACGGTGACGGTGTAGGTGGTGGGGGTAATAACGCTGTTTTCCCACAGCGCCTTGATCTCGGTATCCCCGAGCACGGTGTAGGAATCTCCCACCTTGTACTCCGTGCCGCCGATCTCCCAAGCCTTGAACTCCTGATCGGCGGGAGCGGTGAAGCCGCACTCGGGCAGGATGTAATTTGCCCCTGCCTTGACGGTCACGGAATCCATGCTGCCGCTGCCGCCGTTACCGTTGAAGGTGATTGTGCAATCCGCAAGCGGCGTACCCTCACCCACAGTGACCTCCGCATCTGTGCCGGCAAAGTGGTTGTTGTCCTCCGCGTAGCGCACGAAGTAATTGCCAGCAGGCAGGTTTTCAATCTCGATACCGGTGCAGGCGGTGTAGAAAGTCTCGCTCTCCACACGGTATTCCATCGTTGCATCCACGCCGGTGATCTTGCCGTCGCTGCCGCCCTCGGTAGTGGGCGCGACACCGGTCAAGCCGTTAGGCGCTTCCTGCGTGGCTTTGCCGATGCTCCACGCCGCGGTTACGGCGTCGGTGCTGCCGTCCGCCCATTTGCCAGTCTTGGATGTGACGCTAACGGTGTAATCGCCCGCGTCCGTGGCGGTGTTGCCAGTGATATTCATAGTGGCGGGATCATAGCCGCTCACGGTCGCGGTATGCACAGAGCCATTGTAGGTGTAGGCTCCTGTGACACTGATGTTGGGCTTGGCGGGATCGGTAGGCGCAGGCGGTGCATCCTCCTCGAAGATTGCCTTGACCTCTACATTGCTGTCCGGCATGGTGAACTTGTTGTTGGTGATTACAAGTCCTGTCGGAGATTCGACCTGCCACTCCTTGAGGTGATAGCCCTTGTCGGGCGTAGCGGTCAGTGTGATTTCCGTGCCGGCCGCAGCCTTTGCAGGAGATGCAGAAGCCGTGCCGTTGCCCGCTGTTGTGACGGTGATGGTATGCTCAGCAGGCGCGTCTTTGGTTATCTTAATAGACAGTTCCTTCGTATCGCTGCCCGCGCTGTTTTCCGCCTTGACGGTGAATTTGGCGGTGCCATCCGCAGTGGGAGTGCCGCTGATCTTGCCGGTGTCCTTGTTCAGGCTCAGGCCATCGGGCAGAGCGCCGCCGCTAATGCTCCATTTGATGGGCGTAGTGCCGTTGGCGGTCAGGGTCTGGCTGTAAGCCTCGCCCACCTTGCCATCCGGCAGGCTGGACGTGGTGATGCTGGGCGCGGCGGCAGCATTTTCGCTGATGGTAAAGTAGTGCTCCGCCTTGCCGCAGTAGTTCCCCGTGCCGTACAGCGTCACCTTGGGGGCCTTTTCGCTGTCAAAGCCCACGTCGTCCGGTGTGAGGGTGTAGGGATGGACGTTGTTGGAATAGCTGGCGGTGTAGTCCGTGTTCTCCGCGAGCTGCTTCGTTTCGTTCTCGCCCGTCTGATGGGAAAGCCCCGTCAGCTTCTTTTCGCTGCCGTCTGAGACGCAGTCCGTCAGCCCATCCATCGTCAAAAGCCCATGCTCATAGCAGTATCCAAGATCATACTTGTCGCAGATCGCACATTTCCCGTATTCGTCAAAGCTATGGTCAATGCGTGTTCCGTTGACGGTGCTGCCGCAGATGGAGATGTTTTCCGCCGGAATACCGGGCAGCTCCTTTGTGTGCAGGTCGTCATAGACAAGATCGGAATCGTCTTCCACTTTTGTCTTCGTATGCCGGAAGGATTCCACCGTACTGTTCAGGATCTGAATATAAACTTCCGGTTTATCAGCACTGCCATGCCTTCCAATGCCCGGAATATAGTCGCTGTCTGTCCTCATAGAGCCGCCTTTTGCGATCACATTGCTATTTTCAATGCATATTTTCAGCTTCCCATTGCCATAGGAGGAGACTCCGGCGCCAATTGCAGGGCTGCGTCGCAGACATGCAACAGTCACCTGGCTGTCCGCAATGTGGATCAGGCTTTCGCCGGTAAAGCTGCCGCCCATTGCACTGCCGATAGCTGCACTATCGGAACCCCTGGGAATATCGATGGTGCTGTTCTGAATGTCAATGCTGCCGAAGGAACCGCTTGTGCCGCAGCCGATGGAATAGCGATTGTAGATATCCGTGCTGTCCAGACCGATGTTGCTGTTCCGGATCACGATCTCATTCACAGAAGATCTATCTCCCTTGCCGCCGATCACATCCCCTGTCACAACGGTGCTGTCTGTGATTTCCAGTCTTTTCAGCTTCTTCTCCGCACTCTTGTCGCCGCGCATATAAATGCCATGGGAGTGGATCGTAGAATCACGAATAACAATGCTCCCGCCGTCGTCGGCGCGGATGCAGCTTTTTTGCGGCAACTTTATCTCAGAATCTTCAATAAGGATCGAACTGTTTTTGCCCGCGCGGATCCCGTCGGCGCTCGAACTCGTGTCGGCATCCGTTGATGTGATGCGGCAGTTTTGTATCGTGAGCTGGCTTTCCGGGCTGTCGGCCTCCCATCCGATCAGAATGTATTTGCCGCTGAGAGACGAAAGCTTTACGTTGGCAATGGTAATGTTTCCGCTGCCTTTTCCGTTTGCAGCGCCGATGCATGCGCCGTTAACGCTCGAAACGGACTTGAGCACATCACCCTGAATGTGGATGCTTTTGCAGTCCTTACCCGCTGCGCCGCCGATCGCCGCGCCGGTGCCCGTTGCGGAAACCGTGATCTCGCCGCCAGTGATGCTGATCGCGGCGTTGCCGCCGATGCCTGCCGCGCCGCCGTTTCCTGTGGCGGAGATGCGTCCGTCGGTGATGCTGACGCTGCCGACTCCGCCGATCCCTGCCGCCGAAATGGTTTCTCCTCCGTACTGACCTGTTCCGTTCTGATCGGCAGCCGCTTCTATCTCGCCCCCGTTGATGATGACCTCTGTTTTGGATCTGGAGCCGCCGATGCCAGAGCCTTGTCCGGCGGTGGACGCCTTTATCTTGCCGCCGTTGACGGTGACCGTCCCGTTCCAATACGGCCCGATCCCGTTTCCAAGTATGAGGGCATCCTTTCCATCCGCAAAGTTGTTGATGCCGCCTGTCGCCGTTACCGTACCGCCGTTGATGGTGATGCTGCCGTCCCACCCTGTGGAGATCGCGCTGTTGGCGGCTTTGGCAATGACCGTGCCGCCGTTGATGGTAACGCTGCCGCCATATCCGGAACAGCAGCTGCCAATTCCCACGCTGAAAGCATATATAGCGTTTCCTCTCGTGATCGCTTCGGTACGGACGATGCCGCCGTTGATGGTAATGCTGCCGCCCAGTCTCTTTTCGGAGGAGTATCCGCTGGAGTCTACGCCTGCGTGATCTTGGAACGTTCCGCCGATCGCAGATGCGCGATCTTGTCCTCTGGCGCGGATATTGCCGCCGTTGATGACGATCGTACCCTCGCTTTCGTAGATAGCGTTGTTGGCCTTCTTCCAGCGCACGCCTCCGCCAATACCGGACAGCCCATCATCGGGCCATACAACATAATCAACGCTCCCGTCGCTGTTGAAATCCTCCGGAAGGCACGCCGTCAGCTTGCCCATGGTGTCCTCGCCGGTGCTCTGGGCATAGACGGTGAAGGTATCGCCCTCCTTCACATTGACGCCCCACTCCGCTGTGAGGTGGCTGCCGTCCTTTAATATCAGATTGACCGCGCCGTGGGTGTCCAAGCGGGGCGTGATGGTCACGTCGCCCTCCACCACATACCAGCCGGCAGGCAGCTCGTACCACTTGTTCTCCAGATCAAGAATGCTTCCTGCGGTAAAGCTTTCCAGCACGGTATATTCGGTGCAGACCTGCTTCTTGCCGTCCGCATCCAGATAGGGCACGGGGTCAAGCTCGACCGGATCAGCCGCTTCAACGGTAATGCTCAGCTCTTTGGTGTTGCTGCCCGCGCTGTTGGCGGCCTTGACGGTGAAGCTGGCAGTTCCCGCTGTGGTGGGCGTGCCGCTGATCTCGCCGGTGGTTTCGTCCAGCGTCAGGCCGTCGGGCAGAGCGCCGCCGATAATCTTCCATGCGATGGGCGTAGTGCCGGTGGCGGTCAGGGTCTGGCTGTAAGCCTCGCCCACCTTGCCATCCGGCAGTGTGTCCGTGGTGATGGTCACGCTATGGCTGCTGGGAGCAAACTGTGCCGTCAGCTTGGTTACATCCGCCGAAACGTTATCTCCCGGTTCGTAGAGCTCGCCATCGCTGCCAAGCCACTTAAAGTAGTTGTCGGTATTTCCGTCGGGGCGGGTCAGGCCGTCGGACGCAGGCGCGGCAAAGCTCTCGCCGCTTTTCACAATGATTTGAATATCCTCAGAGCTATTACCCAGCTTGCCGCCGCCAAGATCGAGGGTAACGGCTTTCAGCCCGTCAGAGCCCAGTGAGCCGGGGTTCAGGACTTCAAGGACGGGACGGAAACCGGCAACAGCGTTCTGGTGCGAAGCAGGTGCGGAACTCCAGCCGCCGGGCGGGAAATAACCGCGAGCCGCACGGTCCGACTCCGAAGTGCTTAAAGTATCCTGCCCCCACGAGAACATCCCGAACCAGTTTTTGATATATCCGTCGTTCTTGTCCAGTATCCTGTCCCATTCGTTGCTTGGGGGCGTGCCACGCTGGGACTCAGCCGAGCCTATCCTACCACTCCCCACGGACGGTGCGCGCAGTATATAGTCCACGCCGCCGGCGGCGTAGTCCCTGCCGAAAATCAGCCTTCCGGCATTCAGCTCATCCCAGCTTACCTCATGCGTTACGGCAAAATCCGCAATGAATAGGCTGTGGGCATATTTGCTCTGCTGTGCATACTCCTCTGTGGTTGCCATCTCCGACGTGAGCTTGTAGGAGTCCACTGTCCCAGCATAGGTAAAGGGGACATAGCGCATTGTTTTGTCCGGCAGAGCATCGTTCACCGTGCCGGGGATGCCCATTGCCGAGAGGTCAAAGTAATAGGTGCCGCCGGGGGCAAGGGTGAACTGCTCGTCGATTTCACCCGCCGCGAAGGCCGCTGTCGGCAGCAGCGTCAGCACCATGCAGCATAGAAGCAGGATGCTAAGTATTCGTTTCTTCATTGGCTTTTCTCCTCCTGTTCTTGCGGGTCGGGCTTGTCCGTCCCGTCTTTTTTCTGGTTTTCCCTGATTCTGAGCCGGAAGCACAGCGCGGTGATCGCCACCGCCGCGGCAAAGGAGACGACGGCTACCAGCACATAGCCGCCCGCGTCCTCCCGCAGCAGCATCGCGCCGAACACGCCCCATGCCTCAGGTTGTCCCGGCCCGACGACCGTGCCTGCCGCCTGCATCAGCACCGCGAACAGCAGCATACACGCACCGCTCAGTCCATATATGCCGCGCCGCTGCCTCCGGCGGTTGTTTTCCCGCACCCGCTGCTTGACGAGTGCGACCCGTCTTGCGGTATCGTACATTTCGTGTGAACCCCCTTTCCGGTTCGTCTGGAACTGTGATAAAAACCCTTTCACGTATATAGGTACAAAAAATCGAAAAAACTCTCACCCAAAACGCAAAATTTTTCAAAAAAATTTGAGAGCCGCCAAAAAGCAGCTCTCAGGGAGTGGATATTCGGTTATTTCCTCTGCGATAATCGGAACGCGGACCATCTTCCCGCGGCCACCAGCAGCACCAGCAGGGCGTAGGCGACGCACTGCGCCGCACCACCGTGGGCGATGAGCAGATTATAGATGGCGTGGAGAGTGATGGCCGCGCCCAGCAGCCCACAGGTGCCTGCGATCTTCAGCCACGTCCGCTGCCATGTGTATGCAAGTCCGCCGCCCACGATCAGGCCGCAGAGGACGTGCATCGCTCCCGTGCCGAAGCCCCGGAAGAAAATGAAGGAGAAGCGGTCCGCACCGTTCTGGATGAGATATACGCTTTTGTCGATACTGGCGCTCCGCAGCGTGGACAGGGACAAACGGTAAAGCGAGGAGAGCGTTTGTCTCAAAATTATTTTTCGGGAATAACCTCCAAAAGCAAAGGCATACGAACTCTGTTCTTTCACTTGAGTTCGTATGCCTTTGCTAATTGTTTCGGGTGTATCTGAAAAACCACCAATGCACCGGGCAGCGGAGCTTTTCGTGCTGCCGGTCACATTTTCAGTTTTCAGATACACCCTAAAAAGAGCAATATTCTTAAATATGAATTTCAGTTATAATATTTCCAGTTTGAGGAACTCCCTTTGCATCAGCGGATTATTCCTCTGCATCCTCCGGGTCCGGCTTTTCCTCTGCCGGGCGGGGCTGCTTGGTCGTGATGACGGCCTCAACACGGTGGATGGGCGTGCCGAGCGCGTAGAATTTTTCCTCATAGCCGGTCATGATGCCGACCGGGCCGTTCGCGTGCAGATCGTCGGTGACATTCCGCAGTTCGAGGAAGCAGCTTTCCATTTCCGGCAGCGACCAGGCAAACAGATTCGCGTTGTCGGTCTTGAAGTGGATCTGCCCGCCGAGCTTCAGCACCTTCTTGTATTTTTCGAGGAAAGTGTGGTACGTCAGGCGGCGCTTGGCGTTCTTCTTGCGCGGCCACGGGTCGCAGAAGTTGATATAGAGCAGGTTGATCTCGTCGTCCGCAAAAAACTGGTCGATATTCGCCGCGTCGAGCGAGACGAAAAAGACGTTTTTGAGGCCCTTACGGATCGCGGCCTCCATGGCGAGGACAAGTGCGTCCTGCACGCGCTCGATGGCGATCAGCAGCACATCCGGCTCGGCCTCGGCCGTCTCTACAGTGAATTTTCCCTTGCCGCAGCCGACCTCAACGCGAAGCTCCCGGCAGTCCGGCATCAGGCTGCGCCAGTTGCCGCGCAGCGCCTCCGGGTCATGGATCCAGACAGACTCGCAGGCCTCCATCCGCGGGGCCAGATTGTTTCTTCTTCTCATTCGCATATGCGTTTCCTGCTCTTTCTGAATTGTTGGTGGGGTGGAAACCCTTGTAGGGGCCGATGCCCACATCGGCCCATTGGGAAGTTGTGAATTCGCCGTAGATCTCCGTGAATACAGTGCATTCTGCCGGGCCGATGTAGGCATCGGCCCCTACAACCACGTTTGGACGTACATACGGATTCGCCGTAGATTCACAAAGGTGCAGCTGCTTTCCGTCGTGCGGAGCACAGAGCCCCGCCCATACCGGCTGCGGCTGCTTTAACGGAACATATTACGGTTCTTCCGGGGTCCTCGGCTTCTTTGCCGGTTTGGGATCGCCGGAGGCGAAGGCCCAGATTTTGTTGAAGAAGGGCTTATTGAAGTAGAACAGCCAGACGGCAACTGCGCCGAGGGCGATGGTCAGGAGAGACGAGACGCTCACGTCGGAAAGGAAGTGCATCCCCATACGCAGGCGTGAAACTGCGACAGCAAGCGTCCAGACGCCGCCGAGGACCATGAACAGCTTTTCCTTATCGTGCAGGCGGCGGTAGAGCGTCGGCAGGAGGATCAGGAGCATGGAGCAGGCAGCGCAGGCCGTATGGCCAGACGGGAACGAACGGAAGTCATCCGACGAAACGCCGTCGGCGACGAGCTTTTTCTTGAGCGCCGTGCCGGCCTGCCACCAGTTGGAGAAATAGGTGTCGTTGCCCGTGGAATAGATCAGACGCATACGGGCGCGGCCCCAGGGAACCTTGATGATGTTGATCAGCAGCATGATGCCGACACAGACCACGATCACCGTGCAGATAAAACGAAGGATCGTCTTGGTCTGGCACTCGCGCGTCAGGAACAGCAGCGCAGCCGCCATGAGCGCGTCGACAAACGCCGTCACGAGCAGCGCGACAGGCATGGGCAGGGCAGGCACATTGTCCGTCGCCTCATGGACGGAGAGGAATATGCTCGCAAGCGTCAGGCAGACGCCGAAGGCCAGAATAACAATGTTCAGTTCCGGGCGGAATTTGGCGCGGTGGACGATCAGCAGAACGCCGCATCCGGCCAGAAGCGAAAACGCAGGCAGCTCGCCGAAGGCGGCAAAGAACTGGCCGATGGAGCTTTCGTGGCCGGGATAGAGAAATTTGGAGATCGGCAGGTCCCAGATCGAGCCTGCGATCAGCATGACCAGCAGCACAAGCGCCGCCGTCAGCGCACAGCGCATATACGTACGTTTGAGTTTTTTCATGAAATGCCTCTTTGATTGGTTATTTTTTGACAGTATAGCACAAATGTCCGCAAATGACAAGTTGACGCGTGCTGCAAAAGCTGATATCATCGAAACGTCGGCTGACGCTGGAAAAGAGGGTGCGTTATGAAGTATGTGCAATTTGATTATGTAAACAAGTTTTCCTGTCTGGCGGGCAAATGCCCGGATACCTGCTGCAAGGACTGGCAGATCATTCTGGACGAGGACGCCATCGCGCGCTACGCTTCCCTGCCCGGTGAGCTGGGCGAACAGGTGCGCGCGGCTATGCTGACGGAGAACGGTGAGACGCGCTTCCGGGAGCGGGGCGGGAACTGCGTTCTGCTGCGTGACGACGGCCTCTGTCCGCTTCAGGCCGCATACGGTGCGGAAATGCTCTGCCGCACCTGCTTTACGCACCCGCGCTTTACCGAGGAATACGGCCAGACGGCGGAGCTGACGCTCTCCGCCTCCTGCCCGGAGGCGGCAAGACTTCTGCTGGAGCACGACGCGCCGCTGACGCTGACGGAAACGGACGACGGCGGCCCGGTCATACCGAACGAGCTTGACCCGGCATTATATCCGGCGCTGCTTGCCGCGCGGACGGCTTCGATCCGGCTGGCGCAGGATCGCGCACGGCCTGTTGCAGACCGCCTGGCGCTCATTCTGCTGCTGGCACGACGGGTGCAGCGTCTGCTGGACGAGGGGCGGGACGAGCTTGTCCCGGTGCTGGCGCGGCGGTTCCTTGGAAAGCAGTATCAGGATCGTAGTCTTGTCCGGCTGGCGCGGCTTCGCAGCAGGAGCGGACGGTTTTTCCCGTGCTGGATGGTGCTCAACAATATGGAGCATCTGACGCGCCGCTTCGGGGTCATGCTGGACGCGGCAGTCGGTCAGGACGCGCCGCCCGCCCCCTTCCGGGACGCGTTTTCCGTCCAGTACGAAAATCTGACGGTCTATTTTCTGTTCCGCTATGCACTCAAGGCCGTCAACGACCGGCAATATCTGGCGCGGGTCGAGCAGTGCGTGTTTCATCTGCTTTGCCTGCGCGAACTTAGCGCAGATGCTGCAACGGTGCAGGAATTGACTGAAGTGGTGAGTCTGTACAGCAAAGAGGTCGAACACTCGGAGGACAATCAGGCGCTGCTGCTGAAGCTTTTCCGGCGTGGAACACTTAGATGGCAGTATCTGGCGTTGATTCTTGATTTTTGATTGTCTGTGCGCCGGGCGAGGACAAAATTTGCTTCTGTTTTGCCCAGAAACGGACAACTTTTTTCGTGGAAAGCGACAAATTTATAAAATACCACTTTACTTTCAAGCGTTAAAGTGTTACCATAATTACGCCTGAACCCCACTATTAATAAAGGAGATATTTTATCTTGAACAATCGAAATAAACACTCTGATCCTGACAGCCAGCTCTACAGCGCCATTCTCAAGCTCCAGACTGTCGAGGAATGCTATGATTTCTTTACTGATCTTTGCACGTTTTCCGAGCTCAAGGCCATGGAGCAGCGCTTTGAGCTGGCGAAGCTTCTGAATGACGGCCTGATCTACAACGACATTCTGGAAAAGACCGGCGCTTCCAGCGCGACCATCAGCCGCGTCAACCGCAGTCTCAACTACGGCATGGGCGCGTACCGCATCATCTTCGACCGCATGAAGGAAGACGAGCAGAAGCAGAAGGAGCAGCAGGTGTGAGCGCATATGAAGCGCTTGCGGGCTGCTATGACGAGCTGACCTATGATATCCGATACGAAAAAACGCTGACCTTTTTTGAGCGGCTGTGCGCGCGGGAGCAAGTGCAGCCGCATTTGGTTCTGGATCTGGCCTGCGGCACGGGTTCATTGTCCATGCTGCTGGCCGGGCGCGGATACCGGGTGATCGGCGCAGATCTGTCGGAGGATATGCTGGCGGAGGCAGAGCGGAAGGCGCGGGAGCTGCCGGAGGGCAGCCGCCCGTTTTTCATCTGCCAGCCGATGCAGAGGCTTCGTCTGGCGGAGCCGGTGGACGCGGTGATCTGCGCGCTGGACAGCCTCAACTATCTGACGCGTCCGGACGACTGCCGGAAGACGCTCCGGCGCGTATACAATGCGCTGAAGTCCGGCGGGCTGTTCGTGTTTGATATCAACACGCCCGCAAAGCTGCGCGGTCTGGACGGGCAGGTATTTCTGGACGAGACGGACGACACCTACTGCGTCTGGCGGACAGAGTTTGACGCAAAAAAACGGCTGTGCTTTTATGGCATGGACATTTTCCGGCTGAACGGCAGCCTTTGGGATCGCTCGTTTGAGGAGCATATCGAATATGCCTATGAGCCGGACGAGCTTGCGCTGTGGCTCGAAGAGGCGGGCTTCACACACATCCGGCAATATGGCGACCGCGTGCTGCGCGCACCAAAGCAGGATGAGCAGCGTATTTATTTTTCCGCAAAGAAGGACTGACTATGAAAGACGAACTTGTACGCGCCATGACGAAGGACGGCTTTGTAAACGCCGTCGCCGTCACCACGACCGGCATTGTCGAGCGTGCGCGGCAGATCCATAAAACACTGCCGACCGCCACGGCGGCGCTTGGCAGACTTTTGACCGCTGCGTCCATGATGGGCAATATGCAGAAGGTCGACGACGGCTCCATCACGCTCCAGCTCAAGGGAAGCGGGCCGCTGGGGCGGCTGCTGGCCGTGTCGGACGCCGAGGGCAACGTGCGCGGCTGGGTCGAGAACCCGCAGATCTCCATGCTGGAAAAGGCCCCCGGCAAGCTGGACGTCGGCGCGGCTGTCGGCACGGACGGAACACTCACCGTGATCCGGGATCTTCGCATGAAGGAGCCGTATATCGGCACGATTGACCTTGTCTCCGGCGAGATCGCCGAGGATATCACGTCGTATTTTGCCCAGAGCGAACAGATCCCCACGGCCTGTGCGCTCGGCGTTCTGGTCGGGAAGGATCAGTCCGTCACGGCGGCGGGCGGCTATATCATCCAACTGCTGCCCGGCGCGCCGGACGATATCATTGATAAGATCGAGGCAGGCATTCAGAACGCAGGCGCGGTCAGCCGGTTGCTGGCGGCAGGCATGGACGGACAGGTCGTGCTGGAGACTGTGCTGCACGGATTTGATCTGGAAATTCTCGAAACGCAGCCGGTCGAATACCGCTGCTACTGCTCGCGCGACCGCGTAACGCGGACGCTCATCAGTCTGGGACGCAAGGAACTGCAGTCCATTGTTGACGACGGCAAGGACATTCACATCGACTGCCAGTTCTGCGACAGAATCTATGATTACACACCGGAACAGGTGCGGCAGATTCTGAAAGAGCTTGACGAATAAGCAAAAATGGCACGCCCTCTGCGGCGTGCCGTTTCACTATGGAGGTATGAATATGATCGTTTCTTACAAGACCGGAGCAGAGTTTTTGCAGGACAATCAGACATATTTGCAGAAAAATCCCTATCTTTCCACATTTTTTACGCTCGACGCTCCGCTTTTGCAGGAGGCCGGCAAAATCAATTACGCGCTGCGCTGCGAACAGGGCGAAACGCGTCTGCTGGCTCTGAAGGTCGAGCCGTATAATCTGCTGCTGTTCGGTGAGGAAGCGTGTGTGCCGGAGCTGCTGCGATTTTTGTTCGACGGCGGCTATGAGATCAAAAACTATCTGTGCGCGTCGGAGCTGGGTTATGTACTGATGCGGGAAATGCAGCCGTATGGACGGTGCTATGAGGAGGCGCTGGCCATGGACTTCATGGAGGCGCGGCGTGTCACCGAGCCGTCCGCGCCGGAGGTCGAGCCGGCGCGGGAGGACGATCTGGACGAAATTTTTGACTGCGCGCAGCGGTTCGTGGCCGACTGCGGGTTGCTGGACAAACCGGAAAAGGAGTCGTTCCGGAAGGTGCTCGATTCGATCCGGGTCATCCGGGCGGATGGAAAAATCGTCAGCATGGCGCGCATCGCGCCGGCCACAGGAGATGATCTGCGGCTCGTGCTCGTCTACACACGGGACGAATACCGCGGAAGGGGCTATGCGCGCAAGGTGGTCAACAGCGCAAAAAACGAGATTTTGGCGTCCGGGAAGCGCGCGACGCTGAACGTCGACCGGAAGAATCCGGTTTCGTATCATCTGTATCTGTCGCTTGGGTTTGAGCGGATGTTCTCTCAGGGAGAATTCAGGCGGGTGGAGTAGGATAACAGCCAATATTCCGGAACCCAATGCAGTTGGTAGAAACGAGGCTCTGCGCGATGGGAAACCGCAAATTCGTGCCGCATCCTGTAGGGGCCGATGCCCACATCGGCCCGTTGGGAAGTTGCGAATTCGCCGAAGATTCCCGTAAAAACGGTGCATTCTGCCGGGCCGATGTGGGCATCGGCCCCTACAACTGAATACGCAGATGCACCCGAATTCGCCGAGAATTTCTATAGAACAACCGCATTCTGCCGGGCGGAGCAGAGCCCCGCCCCTACCAACCTTTTGCATCAAAACAGCCACGTCCGGTGTGGGCGTGGCTGTTCTGGTTTATTCAAGCTCAAATGCGCCGGTGTAGAGCTGGTAGTAGGTGCCCTTCTGGGCGATGAGGTCGTCGTGGGTGCCGCGCTCGATGATGCGGCCGTGGTCGAGAACCATGATCGCGTCGGAGTTCTGCACGGTCGACAGGCGGTGGGCAATGACGAAGACCGTGCGGCCCTTCATCAGTGCGTCCATGCCGCGCTGCACCAGAAGCTCCGTGCGCGTGTCGATGGAGCTGGTCGCTTCGTCAAGGATCATGACGGGCGGGTCGGCGACCGCCGCGCGGGCGATGGACAGCAGCTGGCGCTGACCCTGCGAGAGATTTGCGCCGTTGGCCGTGAGCATGGTGTTATAGCCGTCCGGCAGGCGGGTGATGAAATCGTGCGCGTTGGCGAGCTTTGCCGCCGCAATGCATTCCTCGTCCGTCGCATCGAGCTTGCCGTAGCGGATATTGTCCATGACCGTGCCGGTAAAGAGGTTCACGTCCTGCAGGACAATACCGAGTGAATGGCGCAGGTCGGCCTTTTTGATATGGTTGATGTTGATGCCGTCATAGCGAATCTTGCCGTCGGCAAGGTCATAGAATCGGTTGATGAGGTTCGTGATCGTGGTCTTGCCTGCGCCCGTCGCGCCGACGAAGGCCAGCTTCTGGCCGGGCTTGGCGTAGAGCGTGATGTCGTGCAGGACCGGCTTTTCGGGGTCATAGGCAAAGTCCACGTCAAAGAAGCGCACGTCTCCGCAGAGCTTTACCAGTTTTCTGCTGCCGTCCTCCTGCGGGCATTTCCATGCCCAGACGCCGGTGCGCACAGCGCTTTCTGTCAGCGTACCGTCCGCCGCTTCCGACGCACGGATCAGCGTGACATGGCCGTTGTCCTCCTCCGGCTGCTGGTCGATCAGCTCAAAGACGCGGCTTGCGCCTGCGGCAGCCATAACGATGGCGTTGATCTGCTGGGAAACCTGCGAGACATTGCCGGTAAACTGCTTTGTCATGCCAAGGAACGATGCGACGACCGCGATTTTCAGCGGCGCAAGCATACTGCCCGTCTCAAACAGGTTCTGGAAGGACAGGTTCGGGATGTTCCCGCCTGAGCAGATGAGAACGCCGCCTAGGAACGCCGTGAGCACATAGAGGATATTGCCGATGTTGCCCATGATGGGCATGAAAATATTCGCGTAGCGCTGGGCGTGGTTTGCATCGCTGAACAGCTGTTCGTTGATGGCGTCAAAGTCACGTTCTGCCGCTTCCTCATGGCAGAAGACCTTGACGACCTTCTGGCCGTTCATCATCTCTTCGATATAACCTTCGACCTTGCCGAGGGACTTCTGCTGGCTGAGGAAGTATTTGGCCGATCTGCCGCCGACGTTCTTTGTCACCTTCGTCATGCAGAAGATACCGAGGAAGACGATGAGCATCAGCGGGATGGAGAAATAGAACATGAACAGCAGCAGGCCGATAACTGTCAGTCCCGCAGCAAACAGCTGCGGCAGGCTCTGCGAAACGAGCTGGCGAAGCGTATCGATATCATTTGTATAATAGCTCATGATGTCGCCGCGGCTGTTCTGGTCGAAATAACGGATGGGCAGCTTCTGCATCCCCGCAAACATACGGGTGCGGAGCTTGTGCAGGAAGCCCTGCGTCACGTGGGCCATCAGCTGCGTATAGACCGCCGTGCAGGCAAGCCCAGCAAGATAGATGCAGACCATGGTGACGAGCGCATGGAGGATCTTTCCGCTCACGCCGTCCCAGCCGAGCCGCAAGCCGTCTTCAATGTAGCTGGTGATGGTTTCAATATAGATCGCGGGCAGGATGCCGACGACTGCACTGATGATAATGCAGACCATGACTGCAATGAGCATGGCGGGGTAATCCTGAAACAGCATCCGGATCACTCTGCCGAGCGGCTTGAGATCTGCCTTTGCGCCGACCATCGGCGCGCGGGGCGCTCTTCCGGGATGATTAGCCATTGTCCGCACCTCCCGTTCTGTTCTGGGAATAATAGACTTCCTGATAGATCTGGTTCGAGGAAAGAAGCGTCTCATGCGTGCCCATGCCGTTGATCGCGCCGCCGTCCAGAACGAGAATCAGATCTGCATCCTGGATGGAAGAGATGCGCTGGGCGATGATGAACTTCGTCGTCTCCGGGATCTCGGTGCGCAGCGCAGCGCGGATCTTCGCGTCGGTTTTCGTATCGACGGCAGAGGTCGAATCGTCGAGGATCAAAATCTTCGGCTTTTTCAGCAGCGCCCGCGCGATACACAGCCGCTGCTTCTGTCCGCCGGAGACGTTCGAGCCGCCCTGCTCGATGTAGGTGTCGTATTTGTCCGGCATCTGCTGAATGAACTCATCCGCACAGGCCAGCTCGCAGGCACGCTGCAATTCTTCGTCCGTCGCGTTCGCGTCGCCCCAGCGCAGATTTTCCTTGATCGTGCCGGAGAAGAGCACGTTCTTCTGGAGCACGACCGCGACCTGATTGCGGAGCGTTTCGAGATCGTATGCGCGCACGTCGCGCCCGCCGACCTTTACGCTGCCGTCCGTCACATCGTACAGCCGGCAGATGAGCTGCACCAGCGTCGTCTTGGCCGAGCCGGTGCCGCCGATGATGCCGACAGTCTGGCCGGACTTCACATGGAAGTCGATATTGGAAAGCGCGCTGCGCTTCGCGGAGGCGGAGTATTTGAACTGCACATGGTCAAAATCGACAGCGCCGTTCGGAACCTCGTAAACCGGGTTTTCCGGGTTATGCAGGCTGCTCGTCTCGCCCAGCACCTCGCAGATACGCTTGCCGGACGCCTGCGCCATGGTGAGCATGACGAGGATCATGGAAAGCATCATCAGACTCATGAGGATCTGCATGGAATAGGTGATCATGCTGGTCAGGCTGCCGACGCCGAGGTACGTGCCGCCGGAGGTGACGATGAGCTTCGCGGCAAAAAACGAGATCAGGATCATCGACGTATACACGCAGAACTGCATGACCGGGCTGTTGAGGGCCAGAATTTTCTCCGCCTTCAAAAAGTCCGCGCGGACGGAATCGGACGCGGCGGAGAACTTCTGCGTCTCATAGTCCTCGCGCACGAAGCTCTTGACCACGCGCATACCCTGTACGTTTTCCTGCACGGAGTTGTTGAGCGCGTCGTATTTCTTGAAGACCGCCTTGAACAGCGGCAGCGCGCTGCGGATCATGCAGAACAGCGCAAGCCCGAGAATCGGGACGGTTCCCGCAAAAATAAACGCAAGCTGCTTGCCCACGCGGATGGACATGATGACGGCAAACACCAGCATCATGGGCGCGCGGACAGCGATACGGATGCACATCATGAACGCGTTCTGGATGTTGGTCACATCCGTCGTCAGGCGGGTGACGAGCGAGGACGTGGAGAAGCGGTCGATATTCGCGAAGGAAAAGCTCTGCACCTGATAATAGAGATCATGGCGCAGGTTTTTCGCAAAGCCCGCCGCAGCCTCCGCCGCGAACCAGCCGGAAAGCGCGCCAAAGCCCAGCGACAGCATCGCAATCACGAACAGCTTGAGGCCGTAAAGCAGGATCGTGCGCAGATCGCAGCCGTTTTGAATCGAGTTAATGAGATCCGCTGTCAGCAGCGGGATGGTGCATTCGCAGACGACCTCGCCCACCATGCACACGGGCGTCAGAATCGTCTGCTTTTTGTATTCCCGGATGCAGGCGGAAAGACGTTTGATCATAGATCGGATACCTCCATTTCCTGTGTGGCGTGCAGATTGTCTGCGGCCAGATCGAGAAGACGCAGGAGCGTCTGCTGCTCCTCATCGCTCATGCCGGAGCACATGACGCGCTCAAGCGTTTCGAATGCCTGCCCGACGGCAGCGTCGCACTGCCGGGCGCGTTCGGTCAGGCGGATACGCTTGCAGCGGCGGTCGTCCCGGTCCGGCTCAAGCACGACAAAGTCCTTTGCTTCCAGCCTCTGCAGCACGCCGGAGACGGTCGGGTGCGTCAGGTGGAAGCGCTTTTCAATGTCCTTTGGGTAGATCTGCTCACCCTCATGCAGCACAAGATGGTGCAGGATAAATGACTGCGTCGACGTCAGGTCGAGCGCAAGAAACTGCTGATCCATGTACTGCGTGATGCGGTTGCTGAGATGCCGCAGCCGCGGGCCGAGATTCTGAGAACAATCCTTCATCGGAACCTCCCGAATCAAAAATGTAGCGTGCTACCGTTTTTGGTAGCACGCTACATTTTAGCAGATTTTATGAAAAATGCAAGTAGGCAGTTTCACCAATCTCCCCTGCCTTGCTGCCGGGGTCTGATGGGCATTATGAATATTCGATCTCGAGCACGGTATCGGTTTTATCCGGGAGCGGATAGGTATACTGCGGGATCGTGCCGAGCGTGACGAACGCAAGGCCCTCGTAGGCATTTGTGACCCAGCTTTCGCCGCGAATGACCTCGCTGCCGTCGGCAAGCCGCCGCACCGCGCCGATGCGCTCCGGCGCAAGACCCGTCAGCGCCAGCGGCCCAAGCGGGGCTTCCAGAATGTGCGCGTAGATGCGGCCTTCCTTCTTCGTGTACCAGCCCCAGTCCGGCTTCGGCACGCCGGCGCTGCCGCAGTGATAAATGCTTTCGCTGTTTACTGCCATCCACGCGCCGATCTCGTCCAGAATTTCGCAGCTCTGCGCCGGGAAGCGGCCGTTCGCGTCCGGGCCGACGTTCAGGATCATATTGCCGCCCTTGCTGACGCACTCGACCAGCTTGCGGACGAGCATGGACGCAGGCTTGTAGCACGTATCATAGGGCGTATAGCCCCAATTGTTGTTCATGGTCGCGCAAAGCTCCCACGGGACGCGTTCGCCGCGGACATTGCGGATGCCCTCAGGCGGCAGAAGCTGCTCGGGGCTGACAAAATCGCCGCCGTAATACGCGGGCTGCTCCGTAACAAGGCTGCCGAAGCCCTCGCCGCTGGTTTCCAGACGGTTATCGACGATGACGTCCGGCTGATGGCGTCGCACCATCTGCATCAGCTCCGTCGCCTTCCACGCCTCGCCGCGCAGTTCGCCATAGGAATAGTCGAACCAGAGGATATCGATCTTTCCATAGTTCGTGACCAGCTCCTCGATCTGCCCGTGCATATAGGCAAGATAACGGTCAAAGTCGATTTTCTCATCCTGATAGGCCGGATTTCCGCGCATGGGATGGATCGGGTCGTTGTATTTCGGGAAATCCGGGTGGTGCCAGTCGAGCAGGGAGTAATACAGGCCCACGCGGAGGCCCTCGGCGCGCACCGCGTCCACAAACTCCCGCACAAGATCGCGCCCACAGGGGGCGTTCGTGCTCTTATAATCCGTCAGCTTGGAATCAAACAGGCAGAAGCCGTCGTGATGCTTGGCCGTCAGGACGACATACTGCATTCCGGCCCGCTTTGCGCGGCGGGCCCAGTCTCTGGGATCGTAGGCCTTTGCCGTAAATTCCTGCATATAACGCTCGTACTGTTCGGCGGGGATTCTGGCGTTGCTCATATACCATTCGCCGCGTCCGGGGATGGCATAGAGGCCCCAATGCAGGAACATACCAAAACGCGCATTCTGAAACCACTGTACTCGTTTTTCTCGTTCTGTCATATCGGGTTTGTCCTTTCACAGCGCCCGCAGATGCAGGCGGAATGGCAGCTTGACGCAGCCCTTTATGGATCCATTATATCATTCTGCGCGTTTCAGCACAACACCGAAATCCGCGTGATTCAGCGACGGGTTTCTTCAAGGTACAGCTGAACGCGGCGCTGGATGCGGTCTGCGATCTGTCCGGCGGACTGCTCCTCCGCGAAATAATACGGCAGCTCGTCGGCAAGGATGCCGGAAACGGCGGCATCGTACTCGAACACGGACACGGCATCCGCCTGTAATTCACGCAGAAGCCGCTGTGCATCAGTATCCGTCATGGCCGCCGTCTTTTTCTCAAAATCTGACTGTACCGGCAGCCAGCCGCCGCGGCTTCGTGCGGCGATTCCGCCTCCGGCTGTGTCTGGCGCTTGGCAAGTTCCAGCAGGCAGAGAAACTCTGGAGAATCGAAGCTTGCCTGTGCCGCGTCATAGTCTATAAAGGCATCCGGCGCATAAAGTAGCAGCATCTGAATCATGGATGCGCCATCGTCCTGCGCAAAGACGGAAGAAATGTCCGGGTGCGCCTGCGCGGTATCCAGAAAGTCTGACATGGACCATGCCTCTCTAGCCGCGGCCCAAGCTCTCCATGCGAGAACGATCAAGCAACAGTTATCTGACAAACGTGAGACGATAGTTCATTATGAACAAGCGCAAAGTTGAAGTGGCAGAATGTTTAAGAGAAATTGAGTGCTGAACCATTTGAATACAAAATGCAAGTGCCTGCGTTCAACCGACACTTGCATTTTGTGTTTATTTTCTTGTGTGTAATTGGATCACTGTAGAAGCAATGAGAATAATAGTACTTATGTGCAGGAGAATTCGTGCAGTTGTGTTTGACGATTGAAATAGAATTCCAAAATCAGACAAGAGAATACATAGGAGCAAAGCCAGAGAAATAATAAGCTGTAGGCAAAGATATGGACGCATGACACTTAACTCCAACTGACGATTTCCAAAGTGTCTTGGCCTAAAACGGTCCAATTGAGGCGGGGGCGCAGAGTAAAGCGGATAACATAGACAGGCAAAGAATAAGTGATACAAACTTTCGCACAAAACTACCTTCTTTTCATAGCGTGGCGATGTTACTCTACGGGAACTATTTAAATTGTAACAAAAATTTGCAAGAAAATCAACAACAAATTCGTACAAACATACAAAAACAGAGGATACCCAAAAGGTTTACTATCATAAACTTATTGTAGCATATAAGTTTACTGTTGTCGACCTTTTGGAACAAATCAACTCTCAGGCTGATGCAGTACCCAATTGCTTCTCCCAGCGTGCGAAAATGTATGCAGTTGGTAGGGGCGGGGCTCTGCTCCGCCCGATGGGCAGCTGTAAATTTGCACAACGCTCCGTAGGGGCCGACGACTCTGTCGGCCCGAAAATGTTGCGGATTTGCCGTAGATTTCCGTAAAAGCGATGCATTCTGCGGGCGGACAGAGGCGTCCGCCCCTACGCTGAAACAGGAAAGTAGTTGCGGATTCGCCGTAAACTTTCGAAGAAATTCACTGCATCCTGCCGGGCGGACAGAGCCCCGCCACCTACCAGCTGCATACGCAGCTGACGGTGGGCGCAAAAAACAGGCGCTGCCGGTGGCAGCGCCTGTTTGGGGTTTGTTGTGGAATTAGCCCAGCTCGGAGAAGTACTTGATGGTGCGAACCATCTGGCTGGTGTAGGAGTTCTCGTTGTCGTACCAGGAAACGACCTGAACCTGGGTATCGCCGTTCGGCAGGGGCAGAACCATGGTCTGCGTTGCATCGAACAGGGAACCGAAGCGCATACCGATGATGTCGGAGGAGACGATCTCGTCGGTGTTGTAGCCGAAGGACTCGGTGGCTTCCGCCTTCATCTGGGCGTTGACCTGATCAACGGTGACAGCACCCTTGACGACTGCGTTCAGGATGGTGGTGGAGCCGGTGGGGGTCGGGACGCGCTGTGCGGCGCCGATGAGCTTGCCGTTCAGCTCCGGAATGACGAGGCCGATGGCCTTGGCAGCACCGGTGGAGTTCGGAACGATGTTGACAGCGGCTGCGCGGCTGCGGCGGAGGTCACCCTTGCGCTGCGGGCCGTCGAGCGGCATCTGGTCGCCGGTGTAGGCGTGGATGGTGCACATAATGCCGGACTCGATGGGAGCCAGATCGTTCAGAGCCTTGGCCATCGGAGCGAGGCAGTTGGTGGTGCAGGAAGCGGCGGAGATGATGGTGTCTTCCTTGGTCAGCGTCTTGTGGTTGACGTTGAAAACGATGGTGGGCAGATCGTTGCCGGCCGGAGCGGAGATAACGACCTTGCGGGCGCCTGCGTCGATATGAGCCTGTGCCTTGGCCTTGCTGGTATAGAAGCCGGTGCATTCGAGGACGACGTCAACGCCGAGCTTGCCCCAGGGCAGATCAGCCGCGTTGGGCATTTTGTAGATGACGATCTTCTTGCCGTCGACAACGATGTAGTTGTCTTCGCCTTCGCCCTCGTGGAAATCAACGGTGTGGCCCTGCGCGACATAGTTGCCCTGCGTGGAGTCGTACTTCAGCAGGTGCGCGAGCATCTTGGCGGAAGTCAGGTCGTTGATGGCGACGACTTCGTAGCCCTCAGCGCCGAACATCTGACGGAACGCCAGACGGCCGATACGGCCAAAACCATTGATCGCAACTTTAACAGACATAATAAATTTCCTCCTTATTACCTGCCGGCTGGATGCCGGCCAATATACTGTGTGTTCCACAACATTCTGCTAAATTATACCGCAATATTCTTCCGATGTCCAGTATTATTTTACCCAAAAACCAACGGTTTCTGCCTTAAAATCTTTACAATTTCGTCTGTCTGTCCAAATTATTTATGAGGGCGGCTAAAAAAGTTTTGGAGGCGGTAAATTTTCTGTGAACACTGCGCGGAAAGGTCTGCGATTCCATAGATTTGTTCATAAATCCAGTGTATTCTAATTCTGTTTATTCTGAAATGAAGGATCGTGACCCAATGCTTGAGCTGAAACAGATCGTAAAGGACTATCAGGCCGGAGACACCGCCGTTCACGCGCTGAAGGGCGTGTCGATCCGGTTCCGGCGGCATGAATTCGTCGCTGTGCTGGGGCCGTCCGGCTGCGGAAAGACGACGCTTCTGAACATCATCGGCGGACTGGATCAATATACCTCCGGCGATCTTGTCATCGGCGGACGCTCGACGAAGGACTTTTCCGCGCGGGACTGGGATACCTACCGCAACCATTCCATCGGTTTCGTCTTTCAGAGCTATAACCTGATCCCGCACCAGACGGTTCTGCAGAACGTGGAGCTTGCGCTGACGCTTTCTGGCGTGAGCAAGTCCGAGCGGAGAAAGCGCGCCGTGCAGGCGCTGAAAAAGGTCGGTCTGGGTGACCAGCTGCATAAAAAGCCCAACCAGATGTCTGGCGGACAGATGCAGCGCGTGGCGATTGCGCGGGCGCTGGTCAACGATCCGGAGATTTTGCTGGCCGACGAGCCGACCGGCGCTCTGGACAGTGAAACGTCTGTGCAGGTCATGGAGCTTCTGAAGCAGATCGCGGACGAAAAGCTCATTATCATGGTCACGCACAACCCGGAGCTTGCCGCGCGCTACGCTACGCGGACGGTGCGGCTGCTCGACGGAAGCGTTCTGGCGGACAGCGCGCCGTATGAAGACGCGGCGGAGCCGCCGGTGCAGCCGGAATCCGGTAAGCGGCGCACGTCCATGTCGTTTTTCACGGCACTGGGGCTGAGTCTCAATAACCTGATGACGAAGAAGGCCCGCACGATCCTGACCGCCTTCGCGGGCTCCATCGGCATCATCGGAATTGCGCTGATCCTGTCCCTCTCCAATGGCATTCAGACGTATATCAACGACGTGCAGGAGGACACGCTTTCGTCCTATCCGGTGACGATTGAGGCGGAAAGCGCGGATATGTCCGGCATGGTGACAGCGCTGATGGGCGTACACAGCGAAGAGGCCGGAAAAACGCATACGGACGGGCGCGTCTACGCGTCAAACGTCATGTACGACCTGATGCAGAGCCTGAACGAGAACGGCACGCAGACAAACGATCTGGAAGCGTTCAAGCGCTATCTGGATAACCCGGACAGCGAAATTCATCAATATCTGACCTCGATCCAGTATGCCTATGACCTGTCGCTGCCGGTCTACACAAAGGACGCAGACGACAATATTGTCAAGGCCGACGTGATGGAGCTGCTGCAGAACATGATGAGCAGTATGTACGGCGGCGATTACAGCAGTTATTTTTCGCAGTTTGGCAGCTATTATTCCGCCATGGACGTCTGGGAGGAGCTGCTGCCGGACGAGGACGGGACGGGGATCTCCCCGCTTTTGAAGTCGCAGTACGATGTGCTCTACGGCAGATGGCCGGAAAGCTATGACGAGGTCGTTCTGGTCGTGGGAGAAAACAATGAGATCTCCGATCTGGTCATGTATGCAATGGGCCTCAAGACTGAGCAGGAAATGACAGACGCCATGCAGGCGGCCATGAATCAGGAGACGATTGAAAAATCAGACGCGAGCTGGAGCTATGAGGAGCTTTGCGGCCATACCTTCCAGCTGATCCTGCCCTTCGAGCATTACACCCAGAACGCGGACGGCAGCTGGACCGATCTGAGCCAGAGTGAGGCGGGGATGGAATATCTCTACGGCTCCGACGAGGTCGGCACGACGCTGAAGATCGTCGGCGTGCTGCGGCCGGACCCGGACGCGGCGAACAGCATGGTGCGCGGGTCGCTGGGGTATACGAGTGCACTGACGCAGTATGTGCTGGACGCCGCCTCCGAAAGCGCGGTCATCCGGCAGCAGCTGGACAATCCCGAAACGGATGTTCTGACAGGCCTGCCGTTCAAAACAGGCGACGAGGAAGCGCCTGACGCGGCGCAGATGCGCGAGGCGGTCGGAGCCGTTCTGTCGGCCGCGGACACGCAGGAAAAGGCGCAGATGTACGCAGATATGTCAAAGCAGGCGCCGGGCGAGTATCTGGACAGCGCCGTGCAGCAGGCCATGGACGGCATGACGCGTGAAACAATTGAAGCGCAGATGACGGACTCCTACGCCGGGCAGATGGGCACCGACCCGGAGACGGTGCGCGGGTATATCGCGCAGATGGACGACGAGACGCTGTTCGATTATGTTGCACAGATGCTGCGTGAGCAGATTGCAGCGCAGTATGCCGAAGCAGTCTCGGCGCAGCTGGCCGGGCTTTCGTCCGAGCAGCTGGCCGCCGCGATGGACGCGGCGGAGCTGACCGACGAGCAGGTGCAGTATCTCTATGACACATATGTTCCCGCCGCGTATTCGGATTCGACTCTTGAGGACACGCTTTCGGCGCTCGGATATGTAGAACGCTCCAAGCCGTCGAAGGTCAATCTGTACGCCGCCACGTTTTCAGACAAGGACGCCATCGGCGACTGCATCGAGCGCTACAACAGCGCGCTGCCGGAGGACGACCAGATCACGTATACGGACTATGTTGCGCTGCTGATGAGTTCGGTCACGACGATCATCAACGCCATTTCGTATGTTCTGATCGCATTTGTCTCGATCTCGCTGGTCGTCTCGTCGATCATGATCGGCATTATCACATATATTTCCGTGCTGGAGCGCACAAAGGAGATCGGCATTCTGCGCGCCATCGGCGCGTCGAAGCACGATATCGCGCGGGTATTCAACGCCGAAACGCTGATCGAGGGTCTGATTGCGGGATTGCTTGGCGTGGGACTGACGCTGGTGCTGATTTTGCCGATCAACGCAGTCGTACAGCATCTGACCGACATTGCCTCGCTCGGCGCAAAGCTGCCGTGGCAGGCCGGTGCGGCGCTGGTTGCCATTTCGATGCTGCTGACCTTCCTCGCAGGACTCATCCCGTCGTCCCTCGCGGCAAAGAAGGACCCGGTCGTGGCGCTGCGGACGGAGTAACAATATAACCGGCAAAAGCCGCCCGGCGGGGCGGCTTTTGCCGGTTATAGAACATTCAGACTTCTGAGTGAAAGATGCTCCGAAATTTGCAGCTGCCCAGCGGGCGGTTCCGGTCAGCGGTCTGCCGCCGGTTTTGTCTCGCGGAACTTGAGGTCGGCGAGCATATTGTCGTAGAATTCCTTGCTGATCTTATATTTGCGCAGATAGATCACATAGCCCGCGACGATCAGGACAAGCGGGATGGCCAGCATGGCCAGCTTGATGGTCAGCTTGCCGGATGCGTCGATGGCTGCGGCTGCCGTGTCAGAGCCCTTTGTCTTGATGCCGGCCAGCATGATGCTGACGCTGATGAGGCCGGTCGAGAGCGCGCCGCCGATCTTGTTGACAAGCGGCTGGATGGAGAACGTGATGGATTCCGAGCGCCGGCCCAGCTTCCACTGGCCGTATTCAATGGTATCGGCGAGGAACATGAGCATCAGCAGCTGGATGAACGCCTGACCGACGAACATCAAAATCGCAGAGACGGCGATCAGGCCGATAGAATGCTCGGCAAAGAAGAAGGCCAGATAGCCCGCAATCACAAGAACCGTTGCGCCGGTGTAGAGCTGGCGGCGGTCATATTTTTTGGAAAACAGCGGGAAGATCATCAGTGCCGCCAGCTGTGCCACGCCGCAGACGGCGGCCAGAATGGCGTACATATTGATATCGCCGTAGAGATACTGCATATAGTACGTCGCAAAGCCGGTCGTCGTGCAGTAGCCGACCATAAACAGCGCCATGGAGAGCGTCGTCCACATGAGCTGATCGTTTTTTGTGATGGCGTTCCACATATCGCGGATGGTGAACTTCTCGTCGTCCTCCTTGATCTCGCGGTTCTCCTTTACGCCGAACAGCGGGAAGCAGAGTCCTGCCAGATAAATAACGCTCACCGAGACGGCGACCGTCATCCACGCCTTCGGCGTATTGCCGAGGGCGGCGGTGATGGGCTGCCAGCCAACCATGATGATGTACATACCGATGTTTGCGCAGATACGCGCGAACGCGCCGTAATTCTCGCGCTGCTTCTGATCCTGCGTCAGGGCGGGCAGGAGCGTCCAATAGGCAATGTCATTGATGCCATAGCTGATATCCCAGAGGACATACGCGGCTGCGAAGAAAATGACATAGGCCGTGCCGGTGCCGACGTTGCCGAACAGGATCAGATAGAAGATCACGGACACGACGCCGCCGACCAGGATCGCGGGCTTGAATTTGCCCCATTTTGTGTGGATATTGTCGATGACAAGGCCTGTGATGGGGTCGTTCAGCGCGTCGGCGATACGCAGGACGGAGAGCACAAGACTTACCGCTGCGAACACATGAATGGGTAAGGAAAGAATGTTGGACAGGAAATATAAAAGTGCGTTTGCCTCGAACGCATAGAACATATCACGGCCGATCGTGCCGAGGCCAAAGAAATATTTATTGCGGCGGTCAGGATTTTTCATGACTGCACCTCCCGGATAAAATAGACATTGGAGCCGAAATCGCCCTGCATACGCCCGTCCGCATCGTAGCCGGTCCCGGCAAAGCGCGGCGCAAGCATGATCCCGGCGCTGTAGGCCGCACCGGAGGCCGTGACGGTCTGCTGGCCGTCGTACATTTTGTAATAGCTGTCCGCCGTCTGCACGGCAAGGCCGTTCGGGTTCAGCTTCACGGGCAGCACATGGCGCAGAAGCGAACCGAAATCGCCGACGCGCAGCAGCTGCGGGCGGCTGTCGAGCCGGTACTGCTTCTTCTCGTCCAGACCGGTCACGCGCAGACGCTCATAGCCCGGAGCGGCGTGCTGTACGCCGTGGAACACGCCCGCGACCGTCTCCTCCTTCGTCTTCGCCTGCCAGATGATCCCGCCGCCGTCCGTTTTGCCTCTTGTGAAGCGGCCATACTGAAGTGTGCGGCGGTGTGCCTTGTAAAACTCGATCTGCGCGCGGATCTCCGTCTGCTCAACGGGAAGCAGCTCCGTCAGATCCAGCTCGTAGCCGAGGCAGCCGAACAGGCTGACGTTTCCGCGCGTGGGAAGCGGCGTTGCGCGCAGCGTCTGCGCGTGCGGCCCCGCCGACACGTGCGCGCCGAGGCACGAGGGCGGATAGAGGTAGCTGAGGCTCTGCTGGATGCGCAGACGCTCAACCGGGTCAGTATTGTCCGAGCACCAGATCTGCGGCGAGAAAAACAGCATGCCGCAGTCAAACCGGTTTCCGCCGGATGAGCAGCTTTCAAGCAGAATTTCCGGCCGCGGCTCAAAAATGCGGCGCAGCACATCATAAAGACCAAGGACAAATTCATGCTGCTTCGCACCAAGTGCGCAGGAATGTCGATTCATATCCCACTTGACATAGGAAATTGGCGCGGAATCAAGAACCTTGCCGACGCTTTCGACGATATGATCCCGCACCTCCGGCTTCGTAAGGTCGAGCAGCAGCTGGTGGCGGCCCAGAAGATCGGTACGGCCAAGGCTGTCATGCAGCGCCCAGTCCGGATGCCGACGGTACAGCTCCGAATCCGGGCTGACGGATTCCGGCTCGAACCAGAGGCCGAACTGCAGCCCCATCGCATTCAGCTTTTCGCCGAGTCCCTTCAGGCCGTTCGGGAGCTTTTTGGCGTTTACGGAGTAATCGCCGAGGCTGCTGGTATCGCTGTCACGCTTGCCGAACCAGCCGTCGTCGAGCACGAACAGCTCGCAGCCCAGCTGCTTTGCAAGCTTTCCGAGCCGCAGGAGCTTCGCCTCCGTGAAGTCGAACATACAGCCCTCCCAGCTGTTATAGACGATGGGACGGGGCCGGTTTTTCCAATACGGCGGAATGAGCGCTTCGTTCACATAGCGGCCGAAGCAGTCCGTAATGCCGCCGAAGCCGGCATCGGACCACGCCATGACAGCCTCCGGCGTCTCGAACCGCTCCCCCGGCGCAAGCTCCCAATTGAAATTTGCGGGAGAAATGCCATGCATCACGCGCGTGAGGCCCTGCAGGCTTTTCTGCGCGCTCAGATAATGGCTGCCGGAATAGAGCAGATTAAAGCCGCAGACCTCGCCTGCCGTCTCCGCCGCATCCGGGGCGGCAAGCAGGAAGCCGGGGTTCGCACGGCTGGACGACGCGCCGGTCGTGCTTTCCAGACAGGTACGCGCCATAGTGATGGGCGTTTCGGTATGCTGCATTTCGGCGATCCAGCCGCCGGAAAAGGTGTGCAGCGTCCAGTCGCCCGGAAGATCCGTGTTGGCGCTCATAAGCTTCCGGATAGAGATGGGCGTATCGCCGCAGTTTTCCAGAATCGCTCTTCTTGTGAAGACCGTTGGCAGGACGCCGTATAAAAGCGTGAGGCGAAGCTTGGCCGCGCTGTCTTCCAGATAGACAGCAAGAACCGTCTGCCCGCGCGAGGCCGGGAGCGCGGAGGGCTGAGCGGATTTCAGTGCTTCACAGCCGATATAGCGGAATTCTGTGGAGATCGGCGCGCCGTTCTGCAGCAGCTCCATGGGGCTTTCGCGGTAGTCTCCCCTGCCGCAGCCGCTCCATTCCAGCGGAAAAATATCCAGACAGTTGGCGTTGGAGCCTTCCCGGTAAAGCGTGCTGTCTCCCCAGCCGTTGCCGGGCCGGACGGCAAGTGCGTCTGCGTCGGACGCGCTCAGGCGCGTGCCGAAATGCAGGTGCTCCAGAAAGCCGTCCCGGACGCGGAACAGATAGGAGCTTTTTTCATTTTGCAGGTGAAACACGCCGTGCTTGACTGTGATCATTCGACGCGGTAGACCTCCCCTCTGACATACGTGTTATAGGCCTCGTCCGTCACGCCGCCATTGCGGATCATATCGGCGTAGAATTCGCCGGAGCGCTTGATCGTGCGCGTCTGGGTGGCGTAATCAACATTGATGAGGCCGAATCGGGCACTCTCGCCCTCGAGCCATTCAAAGTTGTCGCAGAAGCACCAGTGATAATACCGCTCGAACGGCAGGCCGGAACGGAGCATGGCGTGCAGGTGCTCGTAGATATACCGGGAGCGGAAGGCATCCTGATTGTCGCAGGTGCCGTTTTCCGTGACCCAGATGGGGCGCTTGAGCAGCTTTTCCAGCTTGGCTGCGACCTGCGGCAGACCGTCGGGATAAATCTCCCAGCCGAGGTCGTTGCGCGGGCTGTTTTTCCGGACGCCGTCGGCAAAGCCCGTGACGGTCGAGCGCGTGTAATAGTTGACGCCATGGAAATCGCAGTATTCGCCCTTCGGCAGCTTCCAGTGGTTCTTCAGCGGCAGGCGGAACACGCCTGTGGACATAGCCTGCGTAATTGCGCCCTGAAACAGCCACTCGACGGCTCTGGCCGTGGCGGCCTGCATGGGATTTTTCGGGTTTTCCGGCTCAAATACGCGCAGATGGTTCGCAAAGCCGACCATGGTGTCGGAATAGCCCATGGCTTCGCGCGTCGCGTGGAGCATCTGATAGCAGCGGATGTGGCAGAAGGCCATATTTTCCAGCACCGTGAACGTCTCGGAAAAGCTTTTATGGCCGGGAGGCCAGTCGCCGAAGAAATAGCCGTTTGTGGCGTAGACGTTCGGCTCGTTGATGGTGATCCAGTCGCTGACCAGATCGCCGAAGCGGTCGGCGCAAAGCTTTGCGAAGGACAGAAAATCGTCCAGATTCTCCCGCTTTGAAAAGCCGCCCAGACGCTCGAACCACATGGGGTTGGAAAAATGATGGATGGTCAGCAGCGGGCGGATGCCAAGCTGCCGCATATATTCCAGCTCCGCGCGGTAATGCGTGATCGCCGCCTCGTCGACTTCGCCGCGCGCAGGCATGATGCGCGCCCATTCCACGCCCATACGGGCGATGGGCAGATGCAGCCCCGCCATCAGCGCGCAGTCCTCGCGCCAGCGGTTCCAATGGTCGTCGGCCACCGCGGGGTCAGAGTCGTCCTTGATCCGGCCCTGATGGTACCAGTCATTCCAGTTGCTTCCGACCTCGCCGCCCTCGATCTGCGCCGAGGCGGAACTGACGCCAAGCAAAAATCCTTCCGGGAACTGCAGCCGCATGGGTCGTCCTCCTTTTACCTCTTATGGGTGTATATACTTGTTTATATTGTATGTGTTTTTCCAGTCTCCCGCAAGTGTCAATTTTGGACGAAAGCGGGCCTGAAAATCTGTTCAGGTTTCCATATAGCGAAACTGCGGTGATATGTTACAATAATATTGTTGTTATGGAAACCAACGAACGGCATGGGGAGAAATGAATATGCGTCATACAAGATGGTTTAAGGACATGGTTTTTTATCAGATCTGGCCCCGGAGCTTCCGCGACGGAAACGGCGACGGGATCGGCGATCTGTGGGGGGTATTGGAGAAGCTCGACTATCTGAAGGAGCTCGGCATTGACGGCGTCTGGTTCTCGCCGCTCTATCCGTCGCCCGGCGCGGACTGCGGCTATGATATTTCGGATTACATGGACATTGCACCGGAATACGGCGGCATGGAAGCGTTTCGGGCCGTTCTGGAGGGCCTTCACCAGCGCGGGATGAAGCTTGTCATGGACCTGGTCGTCAATCACACGAGCGACGAGCATGAATGGTTCCAGAAATCCCGGCGGCGCATCGAGCCGTATACCGATTATTATATCTGGCGGCCCGCAAAGCCGAACGGAAAACTGCCGAACAACTGGGACAGTCATTTTGAGGGCAAGGCATGGCAGTGGGACGATCTGCGGCAGGAATATTATCTGCATCTGTTTGCCGTCAAGCAGCCAGATCTCAACATGGACAATCCGCTTGTCCGAACAGAGGTCAAGAAGATCCTCAAATTCTGGCTCGATCTCGGCGTCGACGGCTTCCGTGAAGATGTGATCACCTTTATTTCCAAAAAGGAGGGCCTGCCGGACGACCATCTGTTCCCGATCTTCAAGGGCATCCGGTTTTACAATCACGGCCCGCACATCCACGAGTATCTGCAGGAGTTCCGCCGAGATGTGCTGGAGAATTACGACTGCATGACCATTGCTGAAGCGCCGCTCGTCACGCCGCAGCGGGCGCTGGATTACATCGAAGAGTCGGACACGAATGAGATCGACATGATGATCCAGTTCCAGTGTATGTGCGCCGACTGCTTCTTTACGGACTATATGCCGCGCAGTTTCTCCTTAAAGCGCCTGCGCCGGGCCTTTTCCAGCTGGCAGACGCAGCTGGACGGGCGCGGCTGGAACGCGCTGTATCTCGAAAATCACGACCACCCGCGCGTGATCTCACGCTACGGCAGCGAACAGTACCGCGTGGAGAGCGGAAAAATGCTGGCTGTCAGCTATCTGTTTTTGAAGGGCACGCCGTTCATCTATCAGGGTCAGGAGTTCGGCATGACGAACTGGCGGCCGGAAAGCACCAGTATGTACGAGGACGTGCAGACCCGCAACCAGCACCCGGACTGGCCGGAGGAAAAGCGCCTTGCGCTCTATCACCGCGCGTCCCGCGACTCTGCCCGCACGCCCGTGCAATGGACAGACGGCGAACACGCCGGATTCACGACCGGTACGCCGTGGTTTTATGTCAACGAAAATTACACGAGCATCAACGCAGAGCAGGCACTGCACGACCCGGATTCGATTCTGAATTTCTACAAAAAGGCCATTGCCCTGCGCAAAAGCCTGCCCGTCGTCCGCGACGGCAGCTATCAGGAATATTACAGGGGCTCGGACAAGCTTTATGTCTACGCCCGCGAGACAAAGGAGCAGAAGCTGCTGGTGATCTGTTCGTTCACCGACAAGCCTGTGCGCTTTCAGGCGCCGTATAACTTCTCACTTGGCGACATGAAGCTTCTTCTGACGAATTACGACGGTACCCGCGAGGAAAACAGCTTCCTCACCCGCCCATACGAGGCCCGCGTCTATCTGTACGAATAAACGCTTCATTATATTATGTAAACACGCATGAACCCAGCCGGGTCCATGCGTGTTTTTCAGTGTGCAAAAAGCGATTTTTGTTCTCCTGCTGTCTTACAGGAAGAATTTCCGGTGCAGGGATTCGCGCAGGGGCTTGCAGATGGCGATGACGATCAGCATCAGGCCGAGCACAATGCCCGCGACCATCGGATAAAATGACCAGAAGAGCGTCTCGTGGATCTGGAACGTCAGATTGATCAGGAACTCGATGAGCACGGCCAGACCGCCGCCGAGGATCAGCATACCGCCGTAGATGTAAAGATACCCGCCGCGCAGATAGTGCGTCAGGGCAACGGCTGCGCTGATGAGCAGGCCGATCGCACCTGTGACCGGGAATGCAAAGGACAAGAACCAGTGCCCGCCGGTGGCAAAGTTGATATAGAGCAGGTACAGTCCCACCGCGATGAAATCGACCGGCACAAATATGACGGGATTGGGCCGCCGGAACCACATGGGCAGCAGGATAACGACATACAGCAGCGCAATCGCTCCCGCCGCATAGCCGGACCAGACAAGCGTTCCGTTGATGCGCCAGTCGCACAGCAGACACAAAAGTGCGGGCAGAAGCGCCGCGATGGTCAGCACGAACAGGACGCCGGAACGGTTCACGTCCTCGGGCCGGATGCGTTTGTCCGGCGGAAAGGGCGGCTCGGAAAGATTGCGCGGAATATCAGGATGGAACACCGGCGTCCCGCACAGAGGACATTTTTTCTCGCTGTCGGCGAGTTCAACGCCGCATTTGACACAATACATGCTTTTGTAGCCTCCTATTCATGCCCAGCGCTGGTTGCTCTCGACCTTGACGGGCAGCCCCAGCGTGTGCAGCACACGGTAAAAATGAGATTCCAGCTCCGGCTCGCGGATGTTCCGGATCATGTTGATATACATGGTGCCGTTCCAGCTGACGACGCCGCAGTTGTGCGGAGCTTTGGCCTGCACGCCGATGATGAAGTCCATCCGCGCAACATACGGAGCCATTTCCTCCGGCAGTCTGACAAGACCGAGGTTGGACAGGCACAGGCAGGATTTGCACTCGCCGACCAGATCGAACACGGCCTTCATGGCGATATTTTTCACGAACAGCGGCATGACGCGCAGCACAGCGGAGCGTTCGCTCGCCACGTTCGTCGCGATCTTCGCCGCCATCATCCGGGGATCGTTTTCCAGACCCATCCGGTAATGAACGATCCGGCAGATCTCCGCAAGAGAATAGTCGCCCAGGCGCGGATCGATCTCCGGCGTGACATAGGACGCAAAGTTCCGCATCGTCCGGCTCGGGAACAGGCCGCGCAGATTGACCGGCAGCAGAACCTTGACAGGCTTGCGCCGCATACGGCGCGGAACCTTTTCATTCTGCAGGTCGCTGATGGCCTTCATCATGACGGCGGCAATGAACTCTGTCACGCTGACGCCGAATTCCTTCGCCTTTTCCTTGACAGCGGGGACGGGCAGCATGAGCGTGGTGAGGTTCAAAAAGCCGTCCGGCTCCGGCGTTCCGCTCATGTGGTAGGCGGTCTGCTCGGCGCGGCTGGCGGTGATGTCGCCCGCGTAGCGCAGGAAGCTGTCCTCCAGCTCCTCCGGGTCAGGATCCTCCAAGCGGCCCAAAACGCCGTTTTCGGCGGGGATATTGATCTTGTATTTCTGGCACAGATATTCCGCAACCAGCGTTTTGAGGAAGATCAGACCGCCCGTGCCGTCCGTGACTGCGTGGAAGAACTCCACGGCGATGCGGCTGCCGTAGACCAGCACGCGGAAGGCGCATTTGCGCACGTCGTCAAACGGGACGTGGACAAGCGGATAGCTCTTGTCTTCTTCAATCGCGGGAGCCTTCGTGATCTCCTCGAGATAGTACCAGAACACGCCCCGGCGCAGGCGGACGGCGATGGACGGGAAGCGCCGCACCGTCACGTCCAGCGCGGCGCGCAACACGCTCAGATCGACCTCCTCCGTCAGCGTGGCGGACAGGCGGAAATAATTCGTCCAGTTCCGGCGCTTGGCCGCCGGGTAAATTTTCGCGGCATTGTCCAGCCGCATCCAGCGCAGCTTGCGCACTGGAGAGAGCACACGCGTCATGAACCGTCCGATGGTGTCAAAATCGGACATATTTTCATTCAGATAATACAGCACATATGCGTGCCAGCGCTCCGGCGCAATAACGATCTGGCTCTTGCAGCCGGAATCGAGCAGCTTTTTATGGAGCATCCGCGTATCGTCGAGCATGACCTCGTCCCCGCCGACGAACAGCAGCGACGGCGGCAGGCCCGTCAGATCGCCGAACAGCGGCGAGCAGAGGGGATCTTTCGGGTCGTCGGTATAGCAGGCAGCATAGAATTGCAGCAGCTCCGGCGTCATGGAGGGGTCGATGTCGCGGTTGTCGATATAGGACTGGCCGGAGCCGGTCAGGTCGGTCCACGGCGAAATGCCGATCAGGCCGCACGGAAGCGGCAGGCGCAGCTCCTTGAGGCGCAGGCAGAGGGCGTAAATGAGTCCGCCGCCGGCGGACTCGCCGCAGAGCAGGATCTGGCTGGCGGGATAGCCCTTGGAGAGCAGATACTGATAGCTCACGACCGCGTCGTCCAGCGCAGCCGGAAAGCGGTCCTCCGGGGCCAGACGGTAGGCTGCGCAGAACACGCGCACACCGCACTCGTCTGAAAGCGTGGCCGCGAAGCCCTTGGCATAGTCCAGATTGCCGCAGGTGTAGCCGCCGCCGTGCAGATAGAGCACAACGCCCTGACGCCGCTCGTCTTTCGGCATGATCCACGCGCCCTGAAATGGGCCGAAGTCATGGTCTCGGACGATCACGTCGCGCCGGTGGATGGCCTCCATCAGCTCACCGAGCTTGTCCTGTCCCTTCCGGGTGATCTCCAGAGAGCAGTTGGCGACAAAGGGTTTAAAGAAATTGAGCTGTGCGCGCACCAGCTTCGCAGGCAGACCCATAGATACCGTTCCTTTCAGAAAAGCGTTTCAATCAATTTGTATAGTATAGCATTGACCGGAATTTTTGTAAATACACGAAAATGCGCCGGAGGGGGATTTCCCTCTCCGGCGCGGTTGGGGTTGTGGGGGTGATCAGCTGTTCAGGGGGATGGATCTTGCGGGTGCGGCGGGGGCGTTTTTCGCGTCCAGAACGAACAGCTTTGCCTGCGCGGCGTTGGAATCGATCTGGAAGGTCAGGCTGTTGATTTTCCCGGACTCGAGCGGCTGGATCACCGTGCGCAGAAGCCGACCGGTTGCGTCGTAGAACGCGCAGAGGGCGCGCGCGCTGTCGTGCATGCAGGCAATCTCCGCCGTGACGGAGCTGCCGCCGCGCTGGGCTGAGAGAATTTCGGTCGAAGTGAGCAAGACCGGGACGGAATCGGTGTTGTTCAGCATGTTCGGCTCGTCCTGCTGGAGTCTGACCGTGGCCGTCACGTCCTCGCCGTAAAGGGCGGCGAAGGAATCAGGCTCGTATTCGGCGATGACTGTGCCGCCGTACGTAAGGTTCTGGAAGGTGCGTTCGGCAAGCGTCTGGCCGTCGGGGCCGGTAAACAGGACGCTGCCGCTGGCCGGTTCCAGACCGCGGTTGACGACGACGGCCTGCAGGAATTTGCGGCTGCCGATCTGGAGCAGCGCAAGCTCGACCTCCGCGTCTGCGCTGCCGACGGTGCAGGCGGCAGTGTTGTCCTCCGGCGTGTAGTCGTCCTGTCCGGGCTCCTGTACTTCAAAGGTGACGATCTGTTTCTCGGACGGGCAGGTGATATTGACGGTGAATTCCCCACTTTCGCCCGGCAGGAGCTGGCAGTCCTGCGCCGTGCTCACGCCATCCGCGGTGAGCGTGAGACTGCTGACCGTGTGGTCGCCGGAGTTGGTGACGGTGAACGTAACGGGAAGCGTTTCGCCCGGAACAAGCGCGTCGGCGTCAAAGCTGACGTCGGAGAGCTTCAGGTCGCTGACGGGCAGGATCTGCGTCCAGACGAGATCTTTTGTGTCGTCTACATCATCCGCGGTGATCGTCACGGTCGTGTGCATACCGAGAGCGTAGGTCTTACCGTTCAGCTCTGCGGCGTTCAGGTTTTCCAGATACTGCTCGTCGCCGATCAAGAGGATCGGTGCACTCCAATGGTCGTTTACAGCGTCATAATGCAGCGCGGCCAGATTGGCGTTTGCGCCGTTGGACTGGTTAAAATAGATGCTGTCGCCGACGATCACGAAGTCGCGGCCCAGGCCTTCGACCGGGACTGTGTTCCCCGCTTCGTCGTGCAGCGCGCCGTCGGCATTCCAGATAAAGGAGTCCGCCGTCGTGCCGGGCAGTCTGCCGTATACGGCCCGGCCGGTCACGTTCTCGGCCAGCAGTTGGCTGCCGCAATAGAGCTTGCCGTCAGAGGTATAGGCGGCGGGCGCGCCGTTCTGCGCGCCGATGCAGATAGAGCCAATACCTGCGGCGTCCGCTGCTTTGCGCGCGTCAAGCCATGCGCCGCCGCGATATTCCGCTGTATAGACCGTACTGGCGGCGGGGTTCACAACGCTTTCTTCATCCGTGACCGCAGATTCCACCCACGCGAGGACGGGCGTTCCGTTCACGCAGGAGAGCGTGGGCAGGCGCATATAGTTGTCAGACTGATAGACCTTCTGCTCGGTGAACGCGAGCGTGTTTTTGTCGACCGTGCCGACCACGATATTCTGGTGCTGGGCATAGGCGACAAGGGAATCGCCGGGCTCCTGCGTCGTGCGGGCATAGGCAAGCCAGAGATTTCCGGCTGCGTCCGTGCAGAGCTGCGGCGCGTCGTCCAGGATCGCGGATGCGTCGACAGCCGCGGGGGCAGACCAGCTTGTCCCGTCAAATTTCGTCAGCGCGACATAGCGCTTGCCGGTAGTCTCATTCGCACGCACGAAGGCCGCGTAAAGCGCGCTCCCATCCGAGACCATGACCGGCTGGGCGTTGCGGTATGTATTTTCCAGCAGCGGGTGATATTCCGTCCTCGCCTGCGCGGCGCGGGCAGCGTAGGTCCGCACGGCAGCCGGGGCCCAGTCGGACTCCTCCGCAAGATAGCTGAGGTCAGACGGGGCATACGCAGAAGCCTCCGGCGCCGCATCCCACGCCGCACCGGACCGGAGGGAGTGGGATTTTACAGAATTTGCGGTGTATAGATGCCATGTCTGGTGGGCGAAGACCTTTTTTGCCTCCACCCATCCAATATATCCTTTTATAGCAAGTTCCCCGGTCAAGTCAGCAGATTGTAGGCCGCTGTTTGTTCCAATAATATTTATTTTTGTTTCCAGTTCTGCGCAGCCGTAGATACCAAGCCCAACAAACTTGCTACACCCGGCACCAATGAATCCTTCTAGTGTAAACGTAGGGTTAAATACGATATTTAGATCCCACATTTTTGTGTCGAAGCAGTAACTTCCGCCGCCCCCGGCTTCAAAATAAAAATTCAAGTTCGTTTGGAATGTAACTGGTACAATCCACACCATAAAATTATGCTCAATATTTATCAGTTTGCTTTCACCAATGATAAGAAAATACCCTGATATTGTTTTGCTCCCAACGTCTCCCTCAAGATATCCGCAGAAGGTAAAATCCATTTTATCCTTAAAGAAATCTGCTTTGTTATTCTTCTGCACATATTTTTTGAGTTGTGTAACATTTCGTTTAAGCGGCCACTTGTTGTTTTTGAGCTTTCCGATTTTTTGCAGCTCTTTAATTTTCTCGATGTATTCCTTTGTCTGCTTCTCTTTTGATTCCTTGTCGTTCAGTTTCAGATTCACACCCAGCTGAATCTTATCCTCCGTACAGGAAAATACAACCGGTGCCTGCAACGGAAGGTCAAATTTTAGTGTAGTTCCACCAAGATACGGAATATCATCTGAAATTTTAAGACTAAGCGCACTACTTTTCAGCTTGATTTCCGTGTTCTCGTTGACGGAGTTCCTTGCAAACTGTAAATTTATGTTTGTGTCAGCAAATTTTCCATCCGCATCCGTTACGCGAACAAAGCAGCCGCCGCCCTCTGTGAATTTGCTGACATCGATCTTCTCAAATACGCCCGTGCTGTTTTCCACAATTTTCTGACTTCCCTGATAGAGCGCATATCTCTTTGCGTCTTCAGGCTTCATGGCTATACACGTCAGATTAAACGGATTTGAACTTCCATCCCACCAGATTGAGTCGTTTCCGTTTTGCAGGCTGAAAATCTTTGTCTGCGTCACCAAATTCCGGCTACCGTATTTTGCTGCTTTGAGCTTCAGATTACCAGTGCCCTCAGGATAGAGGACTACGATCTCACCGTTCTGCCAGTCAACATTTTCATTTGTCCAGTCAAGATATCCGGTTTTACTGACCCGAATGACAACGTCATTGCTTGCTGAGAGATTAATGGATGCCTTACCGTTATCATCAGTAGAGGCAGTATCAGACTGCCGTGTTACAGTAGCGCCACTAATAGGTGCGCCAGCCTCGTCGACTACCTGAATACTATACCACCCTTTTGAAAGAATGGTATCTGCTTTCTCAGGGATAGTATTACCGTTCCAGGTTCTTAGAGGATATCCATTCCAAGTTTCTTTTTCTGCATCGTACGCAGTACTGTCCGTCCAGCCAGTAGTTCCCGGAGCATAATAAAGCGGAACTCCACTCGGGAAAGGTTGTCCAGCATTCATATAGACTTTCGGAGCATTTCCACGCAGATAGAAGCCATTTATTGCATTGCAAGAACTAAAAGCATCATTACTAATACTGGAAACGCTTTTTCCGATAATAACGTTTTTTATTCCGGTACAATTTTTGAATGTCCACATTCTAATATTCGTAACGCCATTTCCAATTGTCAGCGTTCCAGTCAATCCTGTGCAAAATAAAAAAGCTTTTTGTCCGATGCTTGTAACGCTATCAGGTATCGTAAGGCTACCTGTAAATCGACAGCTGTTAAATGCTTCTTCTCCGATGCTAGTCACGCTGTTTCCGATTTTTAAAGTTCCTTTAAATTTGCAGCCAAAAAAAGCGCCATTTTCTATAGTGGTAACGCCGTCTCCGATTATCAAATCACCAGTAAATCCAGCGCAATCATAAAAGGCGTAAACTCCAATATAGGTAACACTATTAGGAATTTTCAGGCTTCCAGTAAATCCTTTACAGTGATAAAACGCGTATTTTTTTATCTCGACCACGCCATTTTCAATTGTTAGGCTGCCGTTGAATCCGGAGCAGTATCCAAACGCATTTTCACCAATGCTGTGTACATTGCTCGGAATTTTCAAATCACCGGTCAAATTTGAACAGTCAAAGAACGCATAATCGCCGATACTTGTAATTCCAGATTTTAGCACCAGTTTTTTGAGCGACTTTCGGCTGCTATACCATGGTGCCCTGTTTTTGTTGTCATTTTCATAATCCTTCATCTTCCCCAATCCACTGATTGTCAGTACGCCCTCGGAATCCAGCGTCCATGTCAGGTTCTTCCCGTCGCCCTCGCTGCCGCAATAGCCGGATGCGACAGTATCCGCCGCGAAGATTTCTGCCGTCAGCGCGGCCAGCATGCACAGGGCGAGTGCAAGGGCGGTGAGGCGGCGGAGAAGTCCAGACTGCTTTTTCATGATAACTCCCTCTTTCTTTTCGTTTCTTTAGCAAATACTACCTGAATTTATTGTACATGGGAAAGGACTTCTTTGCAACGGGTTTGCAGAAAAAAATGGAGAAAATCGGTGAGGATTTTCTCCGCTTAAGCATATCAAAGCATTCAGATTTTTATGGAGCAGTGTGGATTACGCAGAATGCGCCGTTTTTTACGGGAATCTGCGGGCGGACAGAGTCGTCCGCCCCTACAAGGAAGCGGAAAGGCGCATCCGAATCCGCCGGGCTTACAGCGAAAAATCTGCGTCGTCGTGGGTGTGCTTGGGGGCGGCGGGGCGGCCGGGGATGCGGCGGAGGGGGTCGTAGCGGAAGCGGCGGCAGCGGTGGTCGCTGGGGACGATGCCGCAGAACTGGCAGACCATCGTTTCATCGTCAATTTTCCCCGCGAACTGGCAATAGGTACAGTAGCGGTCGATCTTCTTTCGGAACAGCATGGGGCAGCAGCCTTTCTTTGATGTTTGCCCCCATTATACACGCTTTCCGTGCAAATTGCTATGGTACTTTTTGCGAAAAAGCAGCAGGCTCACCGAGCACAGCAGCAAAGACGCCGCTCCCGCCGTTTCCGGGCCTTGCGTGCCGGAAAAGGCGGCGGCGGGCCAGCTTTCCGCGTGCAGCAGCGGCGCGGCGATGAGCGTAAGCGTGCAGGAAAGCACGGCCTGAAGCGCCTTGCATGGCAGGAGCAGCCTCCCGGTCAGGCCGTGCTCCTGCACGGCGGCGCGGCTCTGCGCCAGAACGCTTACGCCGCCGAAGGACAAAAGCGCCGACGCGATGCACAGCTTCCATTGAAGCGCAAGTGCGCAGTCCGCCAGCGCTGCGCAGCCCGCGGACAGCTCCAGCGATCCGAGAACCAGCGGCAGCGCCTCCGGCGGCAGAAAGCGGCCCGCGGCAAGCAGAAAATAGCGGGTGAGCACGGAAAAAACCGTGATAAACATACAGATCTGGATCGCGCTCATCCCCGCGCGGCGCACCGATTCGGAAAAGGCTGCGGCAAAGGATTCCGGCTGCGGCGGCTTCGCGACGGCTTTGGCGGGCGCGTACTGTTTTTTCGCGGTCAGACGGCAGACGAGCACGGCAGAGACGATCTGCACTGCGTACAAAAACGCGCCTGCCGCCGCGCTTTTGAAGACCGCGCCGCCGAGTACGCCGAAGATGAACGACGGCCCCGCCTGATTGCAGACGGCAAGCGCGCGCTCCGCGTTCGCTCCGGACAGCTCCCCTCGCGCGTAAAGCGTACCCGCCGCCTGCGCGCCGGCCGGATAGCCGCCGAGAAGCCCCAGCAGAAACGCGCTGCCCGCTGCGGGCGGCAGGCGCAGGAGCTTTGCCGCCGCGCCTCCGAACCGCGCGGAGAGCCGTGCGGAATAGCCAAGCAGCAGGAACAGATTGCTGCACACAAAAAACGGAAACAGCGACGGCAGGATCACCCGCCCGCAGAGCGTGAGCGCGCTGCGCACGCCGTCCGCTGCAGCCTGCGGCAGCGCGATGAGCAGAACAAACGCCGCAAGAAGCGCAAGCGCCTGGAATAGCTTTTTCATGCCTCTCCCCTCCTCTGGATAAAAACCTATGCAGCGGTGGAAAGAATTAGTCTTTTGGGCATAAGCATATAGCAAACGAAAAACAGGAGGCGCTGCTGGTTGAAAAAACTGCGTTCGTATCTGGCCGCTGCATCTGTGCGGCTGGGGCTGCCGATGGATATTGCCGCGGGGCTGCCGCATCTGGAGGTCAACGGGTTCCGGGAGTGCTCGGTCGACCGGCACACCGGGATTCTGGAATATAACCGGGAGCGGATCGTGATCGGGCTGAACATCGGGAGCCTGACCGTCGTGGGAAGCGGGCTGGAGATCCGGCAGATGCACCGGGAACGGCTGACGATCATCGGGCAGATCGACTGTCTGACCTACGGTGAGGGAGGTCTGCGCGGATGTGGCGGGTGATCTGGTTTTTTCTCGGCGTGTCTCGGCTGTCCATCACGGGAGCAAGCCCGGAATGGTGTATGCAGCGGCTGGCAAAGGCGCGCATCGCACTCCATTTCTGCGCAAAACCGGACGACTTTACCGCCGAGGTCTGGATCCTGCGACGGGACGAGGCGCGCGCGGCGCAGCTCGTGCGCATGGGCGGGTGCGACTGTGCGGTCATAGAGCGTGGCGGCTTTTCCACCGTGTTCGGCGGGCTGCGGAAGCGGCCCGCGCTGCTTATTCTGCTGGCAGCGGCTATCGCAGCGGGGATCGTTGTGCCGAAATATGTTTTTTTCTACGAAGTCGAGGGAAACGAGGCTGTCCCGAGCGCGCAGATCCTGCGGGAGCTGCGGGAGCTTGGCGTGGGGTTCGGGACATATGGGCCGTCGATCAAGCCGCAGGAGTTGAAGAACCAGATGCTGCTTCGCATTCCGAAGCTGCAGTGGCTGACGGTGCAGCAGAGCGGTATGTGTGCGCGCGTGGTCGTGCGGGAACGGCCAGACAAGGCTCCGGTGCTCGACCGAAAAGTGCCGACAGATGTAATCGCCTCGCGTGCGGGCGTCTTAACGCGCGTGGAAGCTGTGGCCGGGAACTGTCTCTGCGCGCCGGGGCAGGCTGTTGCGGGCGGAGAGCTGCTGGTATCGGCGTACACAGACTTCGGGTTTAAAACGCAGGTGACAGCGGCGCGGGCGGAGATCTACGCCGAGACGGTCCGGCAGGCCGTGTGCGTCCTACCGCAGGCGGAGCAGATCAAGACGAACCGCACGGCTCCGCGCTATGCGGTCAGTCTGCTTGTCGGACGGCGGCGCATTTCGCTTTTCGGCGCGGACGTACCGGAAGGATTTTACGAAAAAGAGACAAAAACGCGGGTTCTGACGCTCCCCGGCGGGTTTTCTTTGCCTTTGGGGATTGCAATTACAAGAATTTGTGAGTATGATACAAGAGAAGAAACATTGCGGGCGCAGGACGCGGAAGGCAGGCTTCTGGAGCTGGTGCAGGCGGATGCCATGCGTGATATGATCGCCGGAAGCATCAGGAGCAGCTCTGTCCGGACGGAGCAGTCCGGCGGGTGTATCCGGCTGTATGCCAGTCTGCGGTGCGAGGAAATGATCGCGCGTATGCGGCCCGCAAGCCTAAAGGAAGCGATTGAATGACAGAACGAACCATCAATGCAGAACGTGTCGAGCAGCTGATCGACGTTTTCGGCTCCTTCGACGAAAATGTGCGCCGGATCGAAGACGCCTTCGGCGTCAAGATCACGAACCGCAACAACGAGCTGAAGGTCACGGGCGACGAGGAGGCTGCCGACAAGGGGTGCCGCGCAATTGAAGCGCTGCTGGCGCTGTCAGCCAAGGGCGAGGAGATCGACGAGCAGAAGGTGCGCTATCTCATCAATCTCGTCAACACCGGAAACGAGGATCAGGTCAGCAAAATGGCCAAGGACGTCGTCTGCGTGACGGCCAAGGGGCGGCCCGTCAAGGCCAAGACCATCGGCCAGCAGAATTATCTTAAGGCCATTGAGAAAAACACCATCACCATCGGCGTCGGCCCCGCCGGTACGGGCAAGACGTATCTGGCCGTGGCGGAGGCAGTCGCGGCGTTCCGCGCAAAAACCGTCAACCGCATTATTCTGACGCGGCCCGCCGTGGAGGCTGGCGAACGGCTTGGCTTCCTGCCGGGCGATCTGCAGAACAAGGTAGACCCCTATCTGCGTCCATTATATGACGCGCTGTTCGATATGCTGGGGCCGGAGACGTATGGAAAGTATCTTGAGCGCGGAAATATCGAGGTCGCGCCGCTGGCCTATATGCGCGGGCGGACGCTGGACGACAGCTTTATCATTCTTGACGAGGCGCAGAACACCACGCGGGAGCAGATGAAAATGTTCCTGACGCGCCTCGGCTTCGGCTCGAAGATCGTCATTACAGGCGATATCACGCAGATCGATCTGCCGGGCGACAAGGTCAGCGGTCTGAAGGAGGCCATCCGGGTGCTGGACGGGGTCGAGGATATCCAGATCTGCCGTCTGACGCCGGCGGACGTGGTGCGGCACGTGCTGGTGCAGCGCATCGTCGCGGCCTATGACAAATATGAAAAGAACCGGCTGCCGGACGAACGCGCCCGGACATTCACAAGGAAGCCGGACTGGAAGAGGGAAAAGAAATGAAGCATCGCATTGTCATCCGCTGCGAGGGCCGCAGTCTGCGCGATTTCGCGCTCAAGCAGCAGATTTCCAAATGTATCACCGCCGCGCTGGCCCATCAGGGCGTCAACACCCCATGTGAGATCAACGTCCTTGTGACGGACGACGAGGGCATCCGCGCCATCAACAACGCATACCGCAAGATCGACAAGGCGACGGACGTGCTGTCGTTCCCGATGTTTGAGCTGACGGCGGGGCAGCTCCCCGCGTCGTGGGAAGCATATAAAGACCCGGACACCGGGCTTGTGCCGCTGGGCGACATGGCCATCAGTCTCGAACGGGCCAGACAGCAGGCCGCTGAGTTCGGCCACAGCGCCCGGCGCGAGGTCGGGTATCTGACCATCCACTCCATTCTGCATCTGCTGGGCTACGACCATGTGGACGAAGGGCCGATGAAAAAGCAGATGCGTGCCGCCGAAGAGGCCATTCTGGCCGAAATTGAACTGCCGAGATGATGGAGCAGAATCTTTTTATCCGCCGCGCTGCAGTCACGGATGCGGAGTTGCTTGCCGAGACCCGGCGCAGCGCATGGGACGCGACGTATCGTGGAATCTATCCGGATGCATGGATCGACGAATATGATCTTGCTGAACAGACGCAGCGGGAACGGGCGAGGCTGGAGCAGACAGATTATATGGCATATCTGGTCATGGACGGCGGCCAGTGTGCAGGGTATTTCAGCTATGGCGCGGCAAGCCACGGTGGCTATAAGGACTTTTCTTTTTGCCTCAATTCTCTGTACCTGCTGCCGCCGTACCAGCATATGGGCCTGGGTCGACGCATCTTTGCACAGGTGCGTCAGGCCGCGCGGGAACGGAAACTGGACAGTTTTTTCTGCGGCTGCAATGTACATAATCTGCCCGCACGGCGCTTTTATGAAAAAATGGGCGGCGTGGTCGGAGAAATTGATGACGGACATGAGAATCTGGCCGAGGACCAGATGTATTTTGAATTTTGCACAGGAGAACAGATATGAAAACCAAAACCGCGATGATCACGATCGCCGGGCGGCCGAATGTCGGCAAGTCCACGCTTGCCAACGCGCTCGTCGGCGAGAAGATCGCCATCGTATCCCATAAACCCCAGACCACGCGCAACCGCATCTGCGCCATCGTCGACCGCGGCGATACGCAGCTCGTCTTCATCGACACCCCGGGCTTCCATCGCCCGCGCACGAAGCTCGGCGACTACATGGTGAACGTCGTCAACCAGTCGGTCGCCGACGTCGACGCCGTCATTCTGCTGGTTGAGCCGATCGCAAACGTCGGCCCGCAGGAGCAGGAGCTGATTGAGAAGATCAGGGAAGCAAAGGTTCCGGCGATTCTGGTCATCAACAAGATCGATACCGTGGAAAAGGAAACGCTGCTGCCGGTCATCGCGGCCTATAAGGATCTGCTGGACTTTACGGACGTTATTCCCATCAGCGCAAAGTGGCACGACGGGCTGGACAGCCTGATGCAGGTCTGCGAGGGCTTTGCACAGCCGGGGCCGTTCATGTTCCCGGAGGGCATTTCGACCGATATGCCCGAAAAGCAGGTCATGGCCGAGATCATCCGGGAAAAGCTGCTGTGGAACCTCGAAAAGGAAATTCCGCACGGCACGGCGGTCGAGATTACAAAATTCTCCGAGCGCGATGACGGCATCATTGATCTGGACGCGACGATCTACTGCGAAAAGGCCAGCCACAAGGGCATTATCATCGGCAAGAACGGCCAGATGCTCAAGAAGATCAGCTCGGATGCACGCAAGGACTGCGAACGCTTCATGGGCACGAAGGTCTTTTTGCAGACCTGGGTACGCGTCAAGGAAAACTGGCGCGACAGCGATTTCATGATCTCGAATTTCGGCTACCATAAGGATTGACGAAAACAACAGGCGCTCCGCAGAAATCGGAGCGCCTGTTGTTTGCTTATCGGCCGGATAATTCGACGGCGTGGCGGATGAAGGAGAGGGGCGGGACCCTCTTGGGGAGCTTCGCGCGGAAGCGCATCTGCGGCGTGCGGGGTTCGAGGAGCGGAACGCCGTCCAGATCCTCCATCGGCGGCACCTGCCACGAAAATGGGCGCAGATCCGGGCCGACGACCTCGACGGTATCCCCTGCCGCAAATTTGTTGCGCAGGCTGAGGACCGCGTTTCCCTCCGCGTCGCATTTCTCAACGACGGCGCAAATCTGCCACTCGCGCAGATAGCGGGAGTTCTCCGTAAACTGGCCGGGCTGGCCGTAGTAAAAGCCGGTAGAATAATGGCGGTGCGAAACGTGCTCGACCTCGTCGCGCCAGATCCTGTCCGGTGTGCGGCCTGCCCACACGTCGTCGAGCACGTGGCGGTAGGCTCCGGTGACGATGGCGGCATAATAGGCCGATTTGGCGCGGCCCTCGATCTTCAGGCAGTCGATCCCGGCGTCGCATAGCTCGTCCAGATGGTCGATCATGCACATATCGCGGGAATTCATGATGTACGTGCCCTTTTCATCCTCGAAGACGGGGAAATATTCGCCGGGGCGCTTTTCCTCCATCAGCGCGTACTGGTACCGGCAGGGCTGGGCACACTGGCCGCGGTTGGAGTCGCGGCCGGTCATATAGTTGCTGAGCAGGCAGCGGCCCGAATAGGACACGCACATGGCCCCGTGGCAGAACGTCTCAAGCTCCAGCTCCGGCGAGACGCGTTCGCGGATGCCGAGGATCTCCCGCAGGCTCAGCTCCCGCGCAAGCACAACGCGGCTGGCGCCAAGATCGAACCAGCTCTGCGCGCAGGCGTAGTTTGCGACCGACTGCTGCGTCGACACGTGGCGCTGGCAGTGCGGGGCGTATTTCCCGGCCATCATGAACGCACCGAGATCCGCGAGGATCAGCGCGTCGACGCCCGCCGCGTCCAGCTGCTCAAGATAAGCCGGGAGCGCGGCGGCTTCGTCGTTGCGCGGCATGATATTGACCGTGCAGTGCACCTTCACGCCCGCGTCATGCGCAAGCTTGATCGCCTGCGGCAGCTCGTCCGGGGTAAAGTTGGCGGTAAACGAGCGCATACCGAAGCTGGTTCCGGCCAGATAGACCGCGTCCGCACCGTAGGCAACGGCCATGCGCAGCTTTTCCATATCCCCCGCTGGACACAAAAGCTCCGGTTTGCGTCTATCCATCTGTCTGGTTCTCCGTATCTGCGGTACCGCCGGTCTGGTCGGCTGCTCCATCCTCTGTGCCGGTCTGCTGGTCTTCCTCTTCGTCCTTGCCCGCAAGCTCGTTCAGGAAGTTCTGGTGCTCGTAATACGTCTCGGAGAAGTGGTGCACACCGGTCGTATCCAGCGCATAGAAATAATATTTCGTCTCCGCCGGGTAAAGCGCGGCACGGATGGAATTCATGCCGGGATTTGCGATCGGGCCTGCGGGCAGGCCAGCGTTCGTGTAGGTGTTATAGGGGCTGAGGACGCCCTTGTCCGCGTTGGACAGGATCTCCTTGCGCTCGGCAAGCGCATACTGGATGGTCGCGTCGATCTCCAGGCAGGGATAGAGCTTGCTGCACAGGCGGTTATAGATGACGGAGGCGATCGTTGCGCTCTCGGACGTTCTGGCCGTCTCCTTTTCGACGAGGGATGCGACCGTGATGAGGTCGTAGAGCGAAAGCTTGGCGTCCGTGATCTCCGTTTCGGTGAACGCATTCTCCCGCATGCGCTGGGCAAGGCGGTCGTTCAGCGCGTCCAGCGCGTCATAGAGGTCGCTGGTGAATTTGTTGTCGAAGTTGCGCAGGAATTTGTCAATGACGTTCTCCGGGTCGTCTCCCATATAGAACTGGTAGGTATCCGGGAAGAGATAGCCCTCCAGCCGGTTCTCGCTGCCGTAGGGGATCTCCTGCAGGAACGCATAGTCGAATTCATAGGTCGACGCGGCGTTCGCCAGATCCTGATACGAGCAGACGCCGTTTTCCTCCAGCAGACGGAAGATATCCTCGCACTCGTAGCCTTCGGGGATGGTGATCTCCACGACAGAGCGGTCGGGGCTGGCCTCGACCATATTGCTGACAAGCGCATGATAGTCATAGCGGCTGTTGAGCGAATACGTACCCGGCTCAATGGTGCGCTCGGCGTGGGTGGCCCAGCAGTACAGCTTGAAAAGCGTTTCCGAACGGACAAGGCCACTGTCCCGCAGTTCCTTTGCGATCTGCGAGATCGTCGCGCCGTCTGCAATGGTGACGGTCACCTCTGCGTCCGGCTTGGTCAGGGACAGCACATCGTCCGCGCAGCGCCACGCAAACACGGCAAGCAGCACCGACGCGGCCAGCACGCAGCACACATACAGCAGCACCCGGATGCCGGACGGCAGCCGTCCGTGCTTTTTTTCCTCCGCCGGTTCCGGCTCCTGCGGCTGCTGGTCGACGGTCAGATCCGCGTATTCCTCCGGGATCTTCGGCTCGAACAGCGGAGGCATATTGGGCGTCTGCTTCTGCGGCTGCGTCTCCTGCTCCAGCTCGGCCTCGGCCTGCGTTTTGGCCTGCTCTGCCTCATCCTTGTCGTTCATCATCGCGTCGACGCGCGCAAGATCGTCCTTGACGGACGCAAGCAGCTCGTCGAGCGAAAGCGATTCCAGACTTTTTTCCAGCCCGCCGTCTTCCGGCGACTGCCCGTCCGGACGCTTATTCGGGGTCAAATCTGCCATGTGTTCCTCCCTTACGCGCGGTAGACAATGTCGGAGGCAACCTGACGGGCCGTATCCTCACCCTTGAGCGCCCGCAGGCAGGCGAGGCCGAATTCGTCGGCAGAGCCGGCTGCGCGGCCGGTGATGACGTTCCCGTCCTGCACTGCGCCGCAGGGGATCATCTTTGCCGCGTCCATCTGATCTTCCAGACCGGGGTAGCAGGTCGCTCTGCGGCCGTCGGTGATGTGGAGCGACGCGAGGATGGTCGGCGCGGCGCAGATAGCCGCGATCAGGCAGTTTTTCTCATACGCAAGGCGGATGAAATTCATGGCCGTTTCGCTTGCCATGATCGAATGCACGCCGCCGAGTCCGCCCGGCAGGAGCACCATATCGGTGTCCGCCAGCTTCATCTGCTCAACGGTGCAGTCCGCCTGCACCGAAATGCCGTGGCCGCCCTCGATCAGCGTCCCGCCGATCCCGGCAAAACGAACCTCCGCGCCTCCGCGCCGCAGAATGTCGCACGGCGCAATTGCTTCCATCGGCTCAAAGCCCTTACCCAAGATGATATATACCATGGTATCACACTTCCTCCAAACATGATTTTACACGTGCATACAATTCCTCGTGGATATCCTCGATGGAGCGGAGCTTTCCGTCCCGGACGCACGAAACGCGCGTCCAGCCGAAATAATCCGCCGCCTGCTGCGCGACCTCGCGGCATTTGTGCAGGTACCCGTCGTCGCGCTCGTGGATATCGGCCTTTGTGCTGGTGTCGCTCTCGCGTCTGCGCATGAGCGTCTCGGCGATCTCGACCGGCATATCGAGCCACAGGACCAGATCCGGCTTCGGCAGGCCCATGCGGTTGAATTCCAGATCATAGAGCCACGAGAAGAATTCCTCCCGCGCCTTTCCCTCCAGCTTGCCGCCCTGGTGGACAGCGTTGGAGGTCGTATAGCGGTCGGACAGGATCAGCCCGCCCGAAGCATAGTCGTTTTTCCATACGCGCTGATAGGACGCGAAGCGGTCAACGGCATAGAATGTGGAGGCCGCGTAGGCGTTGACATCGTTCGGGTTCTCGCCGAACTCGCCGTTCAGGTACATCCGGATGAGCGCTGACGACGGCTCCAGATACTGCGGAAATTGCAGACGGCGGAATGAAACGTTCTCGTTTTGCAGGCGCTTTGTCAGAAGCGCAAACTGCGTCGACTTCCCTGTTCCGTCGGTTCCTTCAAACACGATCAGTTTTCCCATATTGCTTACCCTCTTATCCGTTTGCCAAGCACGGCGAACAGGTATTTTGGCAGCCGGAGCATCCGTCCGAACCGCTTCGGCTCCTTGATGAGCCGGTAGAGCCACTCAAGATTGCAGCGGATCATCCACTTTGGAGCGCGCTTGACCGTGCCCGCGAAGCTGTCGAGCGAGCCGCCGAGGCCGATCATAAGCTTGATATGCAGCTCGTCCAGATGATTTTTCATAAACAGCTCCTGCTTCGGCGCGCCGAGGCAGACGAAGAGTACATCGGGCTTTGCGGCATTGATCTTCTCGATGACCGGTGCTTCATCCTTGAAATAGCCGTCGTTCATGCCACAGATGTACAGCTTCGGGTGCTTTTCTGTCATTTTCTGCGCGGCAAGCTCCGCAACGCCGGGCTTGCTGCCGAGCAGGAACAGCCCGCCGCCGGTCTTTTCGAGGATGGACAGCAGGCGGTCGGCAAAATCGACGCCCGCGACCTTCTGCTTCAGCGGCGTTTTGAGAAGCTTCGACGCGAGCACAACGCCTGCGCCGTCCGGCAGGACGAGATCGGCGCCGTTGATGAGCGCGCGGAGCGTTTCGTCGTGCAGCGCCTCATAGGCGATCTCGGCGTTCGGGGTCACGGCATAGCAGGTCTTTTGGCCCGCAAGGATCTGTTCCGCGCGCGCAGAGGCCTCGTCCATCGTGACATTATCAAATTGCAGCCCCATGATATCCAGTTTCATGTGCAGGCATACCTCACCAATTTAGAATTCATCTATCATCTTAGCACATATTTCCGCATTTGTCCACGCAATTTCGGGTTCAATTTCCCCGCACGGTGTTTCACATACGGGCGGTTTTGCATAAACTGTTATGAAAGCGAAGCGTGAACGACCCTGTTTCGGCCACGCGAACCTTTACGATATCATATATAGGAGGTCATCCGAATGTCTGAACCTGCACAGACGGGCAAGACCTGTGATCTGCGCGGCATCCGTGAAGCGGTTTGTGTGCATACGGGGAAAATCACAGACAGCTGTCTCGCCAAGGACTGCATTGAGGATCTGCGCGTGTACTTAACGGTCGACTCCCAGCAGACGCTCGACTGCGCGGCAAGCGCAAAGGCGCGGTATGTGGAGCTGCTCTTTACTCAGGTACAGGTGGAGCCGGTTCCCTACTCCTCCGGCTATTTTACGGTCGACGTAACGTTCTATTACCGCGTCATTGCCGACGCGACGCTCTCGGCCGGACGCACGAATACCGTCACGGGCCTTGCCGTGTTCTCCAAGCGGCTGGTTCTGTTCGGCGGGGAAACGAGCGCACGTATTTTCTCCAGCCGGGACGATCTGACGTGCCTTTGTAAGAAGTCTTTGCAGTCCGTCTCGCTGCCGCGGGCCATTGCGGAGACGGTCGACCCGATCATCCTCGGCTCGCGCGTGATGGAAGCGTGCAGCTGCTGCTGCCAGAACGAAGCCTCGCCCGCCATCCCGGAGGCGCTGCTGGGCTGCTTCGACGAGCCGCTGGTGCTGACCGGCGAATGCAAGCGCCTGCTTGTCACGATTGGACAGTTCTCCATCGTCCGGCTCGAACGCGACACGCAGCTGCTCATCCCGACGTTCGACTACTGCGTTCCGTCGAAGACCTGTCCGCCGGTGGGCGGCACGAGCACGGAAAGCCCCTGCGAGGTCTTCAGCCAGATCGATTTCCCGATGGACGCGTTCTTCCCCGGGAAAAACGAACCGTGCATCAAGCCCGAAGACAGCTGCACCGGCTGCAGCAGAACCAAATAAGCAACCGCGCCCCGGCTGCCGTCAGGCAGCCGGGGCACAGCTTTTTTGAAGAAGCGTCTGTTAGGGGCCGGCGCCTCTGTCGGCCCGATAAATGTTGCGAATTCGCCGCAAATTCACGAAAAACACTGTATTCTGCGGGTGGACAGAGTCGTCCGCCTCTACGCAGTGCAGTCACGAATTCGCATTGGGCTTCCGCTTTTCGCAGCTGTCTGCCGCTCGGCCTCTCAGGCACTCAGCGGCAGATGCGGTCCAGACGGGAGAGGTCTTCTTCGAGGTAGCTGGAGGCCGGGAGGGAGAAATCGAAGGTCATGCAGTCGCCTTTATCGGGCAGGCGTGGCTGTGTGAGGGCTTCGCCGAGGCGGCGGATGGTCAGGGCGGCTGAGAATACGCGCTGGTGCTCGCGTTCAAGCGCGCGGAGGATCTGCATGGCGTTTTCCAGCGCCGTTTTTGAAAGGCCCCGGATGCTCCCTTCCGTCACGTCGAAGAAATAGCCGGGATAGACATACGGCAGGATCATATTGACAGACGGGAGCATCCGCTCCTTCTGCCTGCGGCCTGCGACGCTGTCGCCGCCGATAAAGGGATAGAGCAGACTCTCCGTGACCCAGTAATGGAGATTCGGAATAAAATACTCGCACTCGGCCCGCCTGCCCTGCACGCGCATCAGATCGCGGCCATAGCCGGACATGACGGCGACGACGATGCGGTCAACGGCAAGCTGCTCCTGCCGGAAGACGCGGTCAAGCTTTTCGATGCGGTAGCCCTTGTGCAGCAGATCGTCGACCAGAATAATGGGCCGGTGGAACGAGCGCAGCGTGCGGACCTGTCCCGGCAGCGGAGAATAATCCGGGTATTCCTCGATCGTGAAGCTGCGCACGTCGGGCGCGTAGCATTTTTCCACGTGGAGCGTCTTCGTGACCGTATTGGGCACGATGGCGTCCGCAAAAAATTTCCCGTAGGGCACGCACATATACGGCCCGAGCTGCCAGACGCCCTCGGGCACGTCCTGCACGCCGTTCATGCGCTCAATGCGTTGTGCAATGGCCTGATTGAGCATTTCCGTGTCGAAGCACAGAAGGAGCTTGCCAGGGAACATGGCGCTGAGCGCCATGCGCAGGCGGGGCCGGGTCTGCAAAACGGCCTCGCGCACAGCGGGTGCGTCGCGGTGCGGGGGCTTGATGCAGAGCATGGCGTCCTGCAGGAGCATGACGGGGTTGCGCATATCGACATAATAGATGCCGTCTGCGGCCTGTGTAAAGCCGAGCTGGCGCAGGGCACTCTGCAGCTCCGTCTGGTCTTCCCCACAGCGGCAGAGCGCATAGGTGTGCCCCTGCTCAAGACTTCTGGCAAGCAGCTCGTTGAGGAGCATCCGCAGCGCGTCCTCCCCCTCGGCCTGCGCCGCGTCAACGAACAGGATCTGGCCGGAGGCGTGCTGGCGCACATAGCTGCACGCGTCCAGAGAGCCGAGCGCGTCATACAGATCGTCCAGCAAAATCGTATGTCCCGCCGCCCAGCCGAGCAGACGCGCAGGTCTTGCCAGCAGAAGCGCCGCGCGGGGCGCTTTTTTGCCCCGCATACAGGCCCGGACGGCCTGCGGGAGCGTTTGCTCGTCCTGCGTGACATTTCGGAAATAGAGCGCTTCGCGCCGAAGCACATCCTTCTGCTCCGGGGAACGGACGTACAGGCCGCATTCATAAATATACGTCTGCACGACCGGTGCGACGAGCATGGAAATATCAAGGTTCTGGTCGACCGAGGCGCGGATGCGCGTGGAGCTGACTGTCTCATAAAACGGCGGCAGCGACAGAAGCAGGAGCTTTCCCCGGATGATCGAGGCCAGCGCCGCGCGGTCGGCGCTGCCGTCGCGGCAGAAGATGATGTGGTCATAGTCTGCCGCCGTACCGGGCTCTGTGTGCTTGTACGCCGAGGCGTTGGCGATCACATCGCTGCCTGCGACAAGATAGACGTCTCTGCCCGGAAACAGCTGCCGCAGGCGGGCAAGATCGTCCGGCATGGCGATGTTGACGGGGATCTCGTCTGGGAACAGATATGTGTCCCACTGGTCGGCGGTCGAGATGGAGACAATGCGGCGGCGCAGGAGCTTGGGGAGCGTTTTCTTGCTCCACGAAAACTCGTCGACGGCCAGATAGACCTCGAAGCCGCGTGCGCGGATCTCCTGCACGATCTGCTTATGGCCGACGGAAAACGGGTCGAACGTGCCGGGGAAAAACGCGGCGGGTTTTTCCGGCGGGAAGCGGAACGGCCCCTCCAGCAGCTCCTGCCGGACGGTATAGCGGTACAGATGGTTGAGCATGGCCGCGCAGTTGAAGAATGTCAGCTGGCCGGTGCGCGGTTCTGCCAAAAGCGTCAGGAGCTTTTTGTGCAGACGGACGAAAATATCATGCTTTCTGGCAAGGGAAAGCTGGTCGCGGCCGAAAATATCGCGGCAGAGGACGGCCAGCGCCGTCTGGTGGATCGTCTCGTCATAGTGGGAAATGCCGGTGAGGATGAGCCCGAGGATGTGATCAGCGATCTGCGCCTCCTGCTCCGGCAGCACATTCAGCGCCTCGCCGAGCGTAAACAGCGCCACGCGTGCAGGCCGGATGGACGCGCCGCAGGCAAGCTTCCCGATAGACTCTACAGACTCGCCCAGCTCCTTTTCCGGCAGCAGGCACAAAAGCCTTCCCAGATACGGCGGGATGAAGCACGAGATCTGCTCCTGCCCGGATTCCAGCTCGCGCGTCAGGTCGATGCCGATCTCGTTGATCTGGTCGACGAGCAGATCGGGGGCCACAGAAAGCAGCGCGTTGCCCGCCGCCTCACGCACGGGAAGATGCTCGCTGACGCAGAGCAGATTGGAAAAATGCAGCGCCGTGTGGAACGCCGTCTCCGGGTGCGTCCGGACATATTCCAGCAGCATATTGATCTGCGTGAGCTTGACCGTCCAGTGGACGGCGTTTTTCAGGTTGCTGAGGTGGATCTGCGAGACGGTCCGCGCGTCCAGCGCCGCGAACGGCTCCGCCAGCAGCCTTGCTTTGAGCCAGTCGTGGGCCAGATGATCCTCCCAGCGCGGCGCGTACTGCCGCACGGCGGCGCAGACGGCCGGCCGCAGGCCCTGCTCGGCGTGGGTCAGGCGCAGGAGCATATGCAGCGTGATGATATCCAGCTCCGTGTTTCCCGTGCCGAGCATGGCGGCAAGGCGGGCGGACAGCTCCGGCAGCTCCTTTTTTGGCAGATAGCGGCACGGCACATGGCACAGCGCGTCGACCAGCACGAACCGGTCTTCGTCCCGCGCCTCGGTCAGCGCGTTCAGAAGCGGCTTGACCAGCGGCCCGGCCTCCTTTTCCTCGCAGGAGGCAAACAGGCTCTGGCAGATGGTCTTGAGCGAGTTGGAGATGCGCAGCGCGTGCTTGCTGGAAATGCGGTAATCCGGGTGCAGACAGAGGCCGATATAATGTGTCCAAAGCTCGGCAGATTCCGACAAAAGCGCCATCACGGCGGGCGGCATCTGGCCGTCCTTCGCAGAAAGCGGCCGCTCCTTGCGGTAGCGCGGGCCGGCATTCGCAAGAATTTTGCCCATGATGCGCCCGGCGATGCGGCGCACGTCGCCGTCCGGGTGCATGAGAAGCTCATACAGGAGCACAAGCGTCTTGCGCTTGTTGGCCTTGGTCATATAGGTGCTGTATTCCTCCAGCAGGCGCAGGTACATTCGGATCCGCTGGAGATTTTTTTCGCCCTTGGCCTGTTCGAGCAGCTGCTCGAGCGTCTGATCGGTCGAGAGCGTGTGCATGAGTCGGATGGAGCCGTCCAGCGTCAGGTCGCGCAGCGCCTGAAGCGCCTGCTCCGCGTTCATGAGCGATGGATCCTTTGTCTCATGCGGCAGAAGCTCGGTTTCCGTCAGCTCCGGGCTGACGCCGCGGCTTCGGAGCAGATTTTCAAAATCGCTCAGCTTGTGATAGACGTTCTGGTAGCGGAGCGTCTTTTCCTGCGTCATGTCGGCCAGCTTGCAAAAGATCATCTCATACGCGTCCTTGAGCGAATAGATGCGCATACGCTCCTTTTCGCCGGGCGCTCTCGTGCCGCGGACGCGGAAGTCCGCGTAGATGAGAAGCAGAGACTCGATGGGCAGGTTTTCAAATTCCAGGTCCCACGTGGAGTGGTTGGCGGAGATATAGCCGATCTCCTCCATGTCATGGCGGCTGAACCACTGCCAGGTGTAATAATAGTGCAGATAGGCAATGCGGCTCAGATCCTCGCCCCGGCAGCCGAATTTTCCGATGTCATGCCCCAGCGCCGCCGCGCTGACCAGCGGCAGGTCGACCGGGAAGCCGGCCTTTTTCGCGAGAATGGCCGTGTGCAGAGCAATATTGTGGACGCCGATGGTATGCGATGCGGGGTCGAAGGGCGTCGATTCCATGCCGAGGCGCATGACGGCCATAAGATGGCTTTCCCGCACGGCCTGCTCAAATCTGGCATACTGCACCTCCACGCGGCTTCCGGAAATCGCGTCTTCCGGCAGTGGCAGCAGGTCGAGATAAGGGTCAAAGGCGTCCGGTCTGTTTGCCAGCGCCGCTTCCAGCGCGGACAGGTACGCCGTCTCGTCCGCCGTCAGTACGGGAACCTCCGGCAGGCCGTCCGGGAACATCTGCGCGCAGAGCTTCTGATAGAGCGCGGCTAAAAACTCCTGCGCAGAGGCGGGTTTTTCCGCAAAGTCCGGTGCGCAGAGCGCCAGTACGGCGGCGCAGAGATCCCGCCGGTGGGGATCGAGGGTTCCAAAACCAGCTTTTTTTTGCATATTCATTCCTGTATGCAGCATATTGTAGGGGCCGATGCCCACATCGGCCCGTTCCGCAGCTGCGAATTCGCCAAAATCCTCTGTGGAACCGGTCTGCCCTGCCGGGCCGATGTGGGCATCGGCCCCTACAGCGGAAACGGTTCCCGTCTGTTACCTCAAATTCTACGCGCTTTGGCGGAAAAAGTAAAGTTTTTTTCATTCTGCACAAAACGGCGGGCGTGTACGGATGGGTATGCATTGTTTTTTCACATAAATGAATATTTATAAATTTTATGCTTGACTTTTCTGCATAAAGTGTGTATATTACGTGCATAAAGAAAAACAACCGCACAACGGAGCTTTATGGAGGGTTTTCACATGGATAAGAGCAAGATCAAAAAAATCGTTCTGGCCTATTCTGGCGGCCTTGATACCTCGGTCATCATCCCGTGGCTGAAGGAGCATTACAACGATCCGGAGATCATCGCCGTCGCGGCTGATGTCGGACAGGGCGACGAGCTGGACGGACTGGAGGAAAAGGCCATCAAGACCGGCGCGAGCAAGCTGATTATCGCCGACCTCACCGACGAGATGTGCGACGAGATTATCGTCCCGTCCGTCATGATGGACGCAAAATACGAAAAGTATCTGCTCGGCACCGCGTTTGCACGGCCCGTCATCGGCAAGAAGCTGGCCGAGATCGCGCTGGCCGAGGGTGCAGACGCCATCGCGCACGGCGCGACCGGCAAGGGCAACGATCAGGTCCGGTTCGAGCTGGCCATCAAGCGCTTCGCACCCGACATGGCGATCATCGCACCGTGGAGAGAGTGGGAGATCAAGTCCCGTGACGAGGAAATCGACTACGCCGAGGCGCATCATGTGCCGCTGAAGATCTCCCGCGAGACGAACTACTCCAAGGATAAGAACCTCTGGCACCTGAGCCACGAGGGCCTTGATCTTGAGGATCCCGCGAACGAGCCGGATCTTGACAAGGCGCTGTTCCTTGAAATGGGTGTGTCCCCCTATCAGGCGCCCGACACGCCCACGACGGTTTCCGTCAGCTTTGAGGCGGGCGTCCCCGTGGCGGTCAACGGCGAGAAGATGAAGGTTTCCGACATCATCCGCAAGCTCAACAAGCTCGGCGGCGAGAACGGCGTCGGTATTCTGGATATCGTCGAAAACCGGCTCATCGGCATGAAGGATCACGGCATTTATGAGACGCCGGGCGGCACGATCCTCTATTTCGCGCATGAGCAGCTGGAAATGCTCACGCTCGACAAGGAAACGCTGCATATGAAGGAAAAGCTGGCCGTCGACTATGCCGACCTCATTTACAACGGCAAGTGGTACACCCCGCTGCAGGAGGCGCTGACAGCGTTCGCGAAAAAGGCCAACGAATTCTGCACCGGCACGGTCAAGCTCAAGCTCTACAAGGGCAACATGATCAACGCCGGCATTACCTCGCCGTATTCTCTGTATTCAGAGAATCTCGTCACATTCGGCGAGAGCGATTTCAACCAGGCCGAGGCCGAGGGCTTCATCAACATCTGGGGCCTGCCGACCAAGGTGCAGGCGCTGCGGGAGCAGGGGAAGCTGTAAAAATCCACCTCCCCTTACCATGCGGGGCATGGCAAGGGGAGGCTTTGCAAATATCATGCAGGGAGAACGCACCATGAACAAGCTTTGGGCGGGCCGGTCGGAGGCGGAGACTTCGGCATTGGCTGACGCATTCAACTCTTCGATCGCCGTCGACGGACGGATGTACAGGCAGGATATCACCGGCTCCATGGCACACGCCGCAATGCTTGCCAAATGCGGCATTCTGACGCAGGCGGATACGGATGCGATCATCGACGGTCTGGCGGGCATTCTGGCCGATCTGGAATCCGGGGCGCTGCAGCTCGACCCGCAGGCTGAGGACATTCATATGTTTGTCGAGGCGGAGCTTACGAAGCGCATCGGCGATGTGGGCAAAAAGCTCCACACGGCGCGTTCGCGCAACGATCAGGTCGCGCTTGATCTGCGGATGTATTTAAAGGATGAGATCAAGGCGCTGCAAGCGCTGGTTCTGGCCGTCATGCGGGCGCTGCATACGCAGGCGGAGGCGAACAAGGACGCCATTATGCCCGGTTACACGCATTTGCAGCGGGCACAGCCGATCACATTCGGCCAGCAGCTGCTGGCGTATGCGATGATGCTGGAGCGCGACTATGGACGGCTTGCGGACGCGTATAAGCGCATGGACGCCTCCCCCATCGGCTGCTGTGCGCTGGCCGGGACGACATATCCGACCGACCGCGTGTTTGAAGCGCAGAAGCTCGGCTTTGCTGCCGTGTGTGAAAACAGTCTCGACGGCGTATCGGACCGAGATTTCTGCGTGGAGCTGATGAGCGCGTGCGCGCTGGTCATGATGCATCTGTCGCGGCTTTCCGAGGAGCTGATCCTGTGGTCGAGCTGGGAATTTCAGTTTATTGAGCTGGACAGCGGCTTTACGACCGGCTCTTCCATCATGCCGCAGAAGAAAAACCCGGACATGGCCGAGCTGTGCCGCGGCAAGACCGGGCGGGTCTACGGCGATCTGATCGCGCTTCTGACGACGCTCAAGGGGCTTCCGTTGGCCTATAATAAGGATATGCAGGAGGACAAGGAGGCCGTGTTTGACTGCGTGGACACGACGAAGCTTTGCCTGCAGATCATGGCTCCGATGCTTTCCAGCCTTCGTACAAAGCCGGAGGCTATGCTGCTGGCCGCGCAGAAGGGCTTTATCAACGCGACGGATCTGGCCGATTATCTGACAAAAAAGGGCGTTCCGTTCCGCAGTGCGTACAAAATTTCCGGTCAGCTCGTGGCGTACTGCATCGCGCATGATACCGTGCTTGAGAAGCTGCCGCTGGAAACCTACAAGACGTATTCGGACGTTTTCACGGACGATCTGTATGAAGAAATTTCGCTCAGGACCTGCGTGGCGCGGCGCATTTCCGCCGGAGGCACCGGCCCCGCGTCGGTACAGGCGCAGCTGGATTCCGTCGCGGCCTTCCTCGCGGCGCATCAATAAAAAGGAGTACGACATGAACATCAAAGGACAGAGCTTTTTAAAGCTGCTTGATTTTACGCCGGAGCAGATCGCAGAGTTTTTGGCGCTTGCCGCCGAGCTCAAGGCAAAGAAAAAGGCCGGTATCCCCCACCGGCTGTGCGAGGGCAAGCAGGCTGCGCTGATTTTCGAGAAGACCAGCACACGGACGCGCTGCTCGTTCGAGGTTGCGGCGCATGATCTGGGCATGACGGTCACGTATCTCGACCCGTCCGGCTCGCAGATCGGCAAAAAGGAATCCATCGCCGACACTGCGCGCGTGCTTGGCCGTATGTACGACGGCATTGAGTACCGCGGCTACGGGCAACAGATCGTCGAGGAGCTGGCAAAATACGCGGGCGTCCCCGTCTGGAACGGACTGACGAACGAATTTCACCCCACGCAGATTCTGGCCGATTTCCTGACAATCCAGGAGCATTTCGGCAATCTGACCGGCAAAAAGCTCGTGTACATGGGCGATGCGCGGTACAACATGGGCAACTCCCTGATGGTCGGCTGCGCAAAGATGGGGATGCACTTTGTCGCCTGTGCGCCGGAGGCGTACTTCCCGGATAAGGCTCTGATCGAAACGTGCAAAGCGATCGCCGCGCAGACCGGCGCGATGCTGGAATTCGACACAGAGCCGATGCACGCGGTTCAAAACGCGGATGTGATCTATACCGACGTGTGGGTCTCGATGGGAGAACCGGACGAGGTCTGGCAGACGAGAATTCACGACCTGCTCCCCTATCAGGTCAACGCAAAGCTCATGGCGCAGGCCGGGCCGCAGTGCCGCTTCATGCACTGCCTGCCCGCGTTCCACGATCTGAACACCACCATCGGCAAACAGATCAGCGAGAAATACGGACTTGACGCGATGGAGGTCACGGATGAGGTCTTCGAGAGCAGCCAGTCCATCGTCTTCGACGAAGCGGAAAACCGTATGCACACCATCAAAGCCGTCATGGCCGCAACGCTGTAAATTTATACAATCCAAAGGCTTCCCTTTGCACAAAGGGGAGCCTTTTTGGGGGCTTGACTTTTCCGGGAAAATCCTTTATATTGAAGCTAACGAATATTAGTTAGCTGGTGAAGTGATGAAGCAGGAGGATACACGGGAGAGGATTCTGGAACAGGCGCTGGAGCTGTTTTCCGAGAAGGGATACGATTCTGTCAGCGTGGGCGAGATCGCGCGGGCGGTCGGCATCAAGGCGCCCTCTCTTTATAACCACTTTCCCAGCAAACAGGCCATTTTTGACGCGATCGTGGAATCCACGGCGGCACAGTATGAGGCGGACACCGGAAAAATCGACATTCATGTACAGAACGTGTCGCAGGACATTCCGGTCTTTACGGAGATCACAGCAGAAGCGCTGTTTGAAAAGGTGCGGCAGATTTTTGAATACTCTCTGCACAATGCGCCGATCAGCCGCTTCCGGCGCATGATGACCATTGAGCAGTTCCGTTCACCGGAGCTGGCGGCGCTGTATTCCCGTCGGTATGTTGACCGGCTGCTCGCCTACCACGCCGGGATCTTCCGCGCTCTTATCGCAGCCGGTGAGCTTCAGGCGGAAGACCCGGATACTCTGGCGATGCAGTATGTCGCGCCCGTCCTGACGCTGATCGGGATCTGCGACCGGCAGCCGGAACGGGAGGCGGAGTGTCTGGATATGCTCCGCCGCCATGTGGCGCTTTTTTTCCGTATGGTTCACAAAAAGGAGCCGCTGCAATGAGCGCGGCAGAGGAACGCTGGGTCCTGTGCCCGGTCTGCGGCGCAAAAACGCGGCTGCGGCTGCTGCGGCGGACAATCTTGCAGGAGTTCCCGCTCTTCTGCCCGAAATGCCGCCGGGAGAGCATCATCAACGCAAGAAATTTTCAAATCGAAGAAGTCAATCAGCCAGACGCAAGGACGCAGTGCTGACCATGTCTGACGTGGTCAGCACTGCGTTTTTTGAACAGGAGGAACAAAATGAAACGAACGATGGTACAAAAGCTTGGCCTGCTCGGCCTTGTCAGCTTTTTTTGTATGCGGCAGCGGTGATATTTGCCCCGCTGGCCTAGGGTGTATCTGAAAACTCCCAACGCACCCGGACAGCGGGCCTTTTTGCGGTGCGCCGCGTCATTTTTCCTTGAAATACGTCAGTATTCCTGCGAAAAAATGTCTTGCGCAACGCAAAAATCCCTCGCTGCCGGTCACATCATGAGTTTTCAGATACACCCTGCCCGGGATATGACTGGATGGCGCAGGCCGTCAGCGATCTGAGCGCGGCGGATGCGCCGTCGCTTGCGCTGTGGAACCAGCTGAGTGTGGGCTATAACGCGTGTGAGGTCGTCTGCGCGACGGTCGTCTGCATCGGCATACAAGGCCGGAATCCAAAGCTGCTGCGCACCGGCGTCTATCTGTTTGCCGTCATGGAGTGGATCTCTGCGATCGGCTACCGGATGTTCCCGCTGTCAAGCAGCGGCTATGCCGGCGCATTTCAGGACGTTATGCACATGGCCGTCACCGCTGCGGTCGTACTGCTGTCCATCGTGTCGCTGGCGATCCTCATTGCCGCCGGTGTGAAGGACCGGCGGTGCCGCTCCTACGGCGTATGCGCAGCTGCTGCCCTCGGCATGATGCTCGTCGGCGCGGTCGGCACGAAGCTTGTTCCGGCGCAGTATTTCGGCGTCGTCGAGCGGTTCAGCGTGTTTGCCGCAACGGGGTTCAACGCAGCGCCATTCAGGCAGGCGATCTTGCGGCATTGGAGCGCAGCGTATGAAGCCTTTTATCTGAAATCAGGACAATAGATTCTTGAACAGATCGAAGATGCAGGCGTAAGAACAAGCATCCCGTACAATTACGAAAACGCAATTTTTAATTTCAATTTTAAGGAGACCTTTTTGAAGCGTATCACTTTATCACTGGAGCGTGTAGTCTGACCGGGAGGTCTGGCAAATTCCATCACACGCCATTCCTCCCGAAGAACCGGAACCGACATCTTCAGGAGGAGCAACATGAATCGCGAAAACAAACGCAAAGCCTTTGAAAAAGGCTACTATAAGACCCACGCCTGCAGCGACACCTTCATCTGCAAGGTCTGCGGAAGGACTGTCGTCCCGGAAAACGCAGGCTCCGGCCACCGCAACCACTGCCCGAACTGCCTTGCAAGCCTGCATTTGGACATTGAGCCGGGCGACCGGGAAAGTGACTGCGGCGGGATCATGGAGCCGATCGCCGTCTGGGTGCGCAGGGGCGGAGAATGGGCCATCATTCACCGCTGCCGCCGCTGCGGCGCGCTCAGCTCCAACCGCGTGGCGGCGGACGACAACCCCATGAAGCTCATGTCCATCGCCATGAAGCCGCTGTGCCAGCCGCCGTTCCCGCTGGAGCGCATTGAGGAAATGACTGCCTTGATGGGCGGCGACGGACAGCTTCGAAAATAAAAACAGGAACGTTGAAAACAATGCAGACAATTTTGATTATTGACGACGACGCAGCCATCGGGAGTCTGGAGCAGGAGGTTCTGGAACGGGCAGGCTACGCGGTGCTCCGCGCCTATTCCGGCACGGAGGCGCTGCTTCTGCTGAAAGACAGCCGCCCCGATCTCGTTCTGCTCGACCTCATGCTGCCGGGGCTGTCCGGCGAGGAGGTCCTGCCGCAGCTTCAGGGCATTTCCGTCATTGTAGTCAGCGCCAAAACGGCGGTGCAGGACAAGGTCGGACTGCTGCTGGGCGGCGCGGCGGATTATCTCACGAAGCCCTTCGACACGAAGGAGCTGCTGGCCCGCGTAGCTGTTCGGCTGCGGGACGCGACTGGCAAAGACCATATTGAAGCGGTCTGGGGCATCGGGTTCCGGCTGAGGCCGGAATCTTGACCATTTCTGGACGATTTTCCTGACCGCTTTCTGAACCTTTTGCCAGTACCATGCGGATATCAGGCAAAGGAGGGATAACGAGGAATTCTCCATCCTGCCCGGCGAACAGAGCACAGCGGGCACAGATTGACGCAGTGGCTGCGAAGGAGGAACCCTCATGTCAAAACGGACGCGGCAATACATCGGGATCCTGGCGGCACTTGCCGCCTACTACCTCGTGCATGAGGGTGCGCATCTGCTGTATGCCCTGCTCACCGGTGTGTTTCGGCAAATCAACTTTATGGGACCCGGCGTGCAGATCGACGTCTGCGCCGAACGCATGACAGATACGCAGCTCGGCGTCTTCTGTCTTGTGGGCGCGCTGGCGACTCTCTGCGCAGGATATCTGTTGACGGCGCTTGCAGCGGCTATCTGCCGCGCCGGAAGCAAGCTGCTTCGCGCGCGGTATCGTTGGACAGGACGCTGTATGTAAAATCGCCGGATCTGTTATCCGTGGAGAGGACGGAGACGGCCGGCCCCTCCGGAGGGGCTTCCAGCTGTTTTTCGGCCTCGGGCGCTTCCGGTTCTGCCGGGGCGGCGGGCGCTTCTTCCTGCGCGGTCAGTTCGTCCGGCAAGACGTCTTCATAGGCTGTCTGCATCCGGAACTCCGCCGCCAGCGCCTGCATGGGCAGGCTGCACAGCAGGATCGCCGCCGAGCAGAGCAGCGCGGTCAGACTGGTAAAGCATCGCTTCATTATTGTTCCTTTTTTCTCCCGTTTTTCAAAAATTGCTACTTTCTCCCATATTTACCGTATAATATGTAAAAATTCAATTCAAGACCATTTTCTATGAAAAGGAGCCGCTGCTTTTGCAGCGGCCCCCGTCTTCGCCTCCGGTGTTCTGGAGAAAAAGACTTACTTCATGTTGCGCTCGTAGGACTCGATCATTTTCTTGACCATCTGGCCGCCGACGGAGCCGGCTTCGCGGGAGGTCAGGTCGCCGTTGTAGCCGTTCTTCAGGTTGACGCCGACCTCCCTTGGTGTTCTTTTTCATCTTATTTTTTGCCGGGTTCCGGATTGGATGGCAGCGGGAAGCTTCGCACGGGGGCTGGGGCCAGCTCGCCGACGAAGCGGTAAAAGATGCGGATGCTCTGGCAAAACGGCTGCTCCCGGCGGACGGACTTCCGGATACCCTGCGGCAATTCCTTCGGTCCGATCTCAATGCGCTCAACAAACAGCGACAGCGTTTCTCTGTCCAGCTTCTCAATGTGTGTATAGCGCCGTGCAAGGGCGAAAAAACGCTGATAGTCCTCCGCTGCGTTTTCTGTTTTGTCCGGTTCCAATGCTGTCAGAAGTCTTTGAAGTCCCGCGCCCTCAGTTTGAAGCTGCGACACCATATCGGATAGCCGGGCATCCTCCAGTCGACCCTCCGCATTGTCCATGTAGAGCTTTGTAATCACCCTGTCGATGGTTTTCAGACGGGCGGCGGCCCGCTCCTGCTGAAGCTGCCGGGCCTGGACTGCCTCGGACGTTTGCGCTTCCCGGAGAACATCGCCGACAAGCCGGTCGATCTGTTCATCGGTCATGGCAAGGATCTCGTTCAGATCCTGCCGCACGACTTCCAGAAGGTCACTGTAGCGGATCCGGACACCCTCGCAGGGATCTGCAATGTCGGGCCGCTGTCTGGTGCAGGACAGGTACCAGTATTTCTCGCGTTCCCCCTTATAGACCGTTCCGCAGGAGCAGAGCGAATACCCGCAGCGTCCGCAGACGGCAATGCCGGAGAAAATGCTTTTGCGCACGTGGTCGTATTTCTGATAATTCCGAGTTCCTTTTCCGAGATTCAGCGCCGCAGCGTCAAATGTCTCCTGCGAAACAAGCGGCAGATGCGTGCCGCGCGTGACTGCCCAATCCTCCTGCGGGACGGGGAGCTTCTTTTCGGAACGGATGCTGGCCTTTCTCGTTTTGCCAAGCAGCGTATGCCCGAGATAGACCTCATTCTTGAGGATCCGCTTGATCGTCGTATAATTCCAAAGATCAGAGGCGTGGCTGGCGCCCTCGTCGCCAAAATGATCGCGATACAGGACGCGATATTTGAGCGGCGGAATGATCCCGCCGGCGTTCAGCTCCATCGCAATTTTCCGGGAGGAATCACCGGAGGCCGCCGCGGCAAAAATTCTCTGCACGACCGGCGCGGTCACCTCATCCGGGATGAGCTGATGCACATTGTCCGGATTCTTTTTGTAGCCATACGGTGGACAGGCACAGTATTGCCCGCTCTCACGCTTGTTTTTCAGAACGTTTTTGACCTTGCGTGAACCGTCACGCAGGTAGACCTCGTTCATGGCGAACTGGAACGGTGCAAAGACGTTTTCACGCGCCGTATCAAAGCCGTCGGAAATCGTGAAGAAGTGGATGCCGTGCTCCGGAAAATATTCTTCGGCGTAGTAGCTTGCCTCGCGCATATTTCGTCCAAGTCTGGAAAGATCGACGGTAATGACCGTATTCGCGCTCTTCTTCCTCAGGAATTCCAGCAGCTTTTTGAAGCCGGGGCGTTCAAAGTTTCCGCCCGACCAGCCGTCATCCTGAAAGACAGCCGCGACGATCAGTTCTCGTTTCGCGCAATACTCTTTAATCAGACTGATCTGGTTTTCAATGCTCCCGGATACGCTCTTTCCGGCCTCATCCACGGAAAGACGCACATATGCGGCAACAACAATTGATATGTTGGTCCTCATGTTTAGCCTCCTTGAACCAACTTCCCGTTCATATTATAACTTACCGGCGCAGATACGTCAATTTTTCCGTCGGTTTTCGACGATTCCAAGATTTTCTTTGCAATGATCTCTGCGGCGCTGCTCTGATCCCGAAAGCTTCTTTGTACGCAGTAGGTTGCACCGCCAATTTTAATTTCATGCCGATCCGTAGAAAACACCTCCTGCGCGTATTCTGTACGCTTCCCGGATTTTCTAATCAGAATCATGGCTGTGGTATATGGGATCGCAAAAAATGCACCGGTGCGCTGCAGAAGCACCGGTGCATTTTTCATGGCAAGCAGACGCGGCTACCCGTTCAGCGGAAGGGCCAGGCGCAGCAGGAACACACCGTTTTCAGCCTGCAGCTCAAACAGGCCGCCGCGGCGGGCGGCGATGGCCTGCATACTGCGGCAGCCGTAGCCGTGACCCGCGCGGTCGGATACCGGAAGCCCCTCGCACATGACAATCTCGCCCTGATACGGGTTCTTGATTTCCAGCAGCAGCTTATTGAGCCGCACGCCGCAGTACAGCGAGACGGTCCGCTGCTGCTCGTCCAGCCCGGACACGGCGCGGAACGCGTTTTCCAGTCCGTTGGACAAAACGGTGCACAGCTCGGTGTCTGGAATGCTCAGCGCTGCGGGGAGGCGGAGCTCCGCCGTCAGCCGGATGCCGTGCTGCTGCGCCTTTTCCGCAAACGAGGAGCACAGCAGATTGACCAGCTCGTTTTCACAGTAGCGCCGGACGCTCAGTGCCTCGACCTCGGACTGTACACGGTGGATATAGTCCCGCGCCTGTTCTGTCCGGTCTGCTGATAAAAACGCGTCGATCGCGTTCAGGTGGTGGCGCATATCGTGCTGGTACACTGCCGTCTGCGCCTGAGAGCGGCGCATGGCGTCCATTTCCGTCTGCGCCTGCGACCATTTTGCTTCCAACATGGAGCTTTGCATCTCCGCGCTGCCGCGCCGCTGCGTCTGCACGTGATACGCGGTCAGGAATATCACGTAGAATACGATCAGCAGCGCCGGAAGCGACTCGTTGACTGCATGAATTCCGGCGTAAAGGGCATCGGAATAGATCGTCGTTGCGTAATCAAAGAAATAGAACGCGACCGGAAGGCTGCCGAACAGCCCAAGCGCCGCCCTTGAGCAGGTCATGGCTTCGTATGCCGCACGGACAAAATACCGGCGCAGCAGGAGAAAGACCGGAACGATCAGCACCGCATAGCTGATCTCGCCCGCCAGAACAGAGTGCGTCAGCGCACTGACGATCTCGCGTACCCAGTTGAGAATCTCACAGCACAGGTACGCGGTAAAGACGCTGACGATGGACACGCCAAGCGGCTTATGCAGCAGAAAAATCAGCCCCAGCGTCAGCGGCAGGTGGACGATCAGCGGATACAGCCGCTTGACCGTGTCGACGCCGAACAGGAGCCAGGGCGGGATCTGAATGAGCAGCAGCAGAACGCAGAGCAGCGCGACCGTCCGCCTCTGCCTCCGGCTCTCGCAGCCGCCCGCGATTTCCACGCTCAGACACAGGCCGAAGATCAGGATCAGGCCATAATTCAAAATGCCGATGATAACCTCAGCGGGCACAGCTCATCCCTCCCGTTCCAAAAACAGCAGCTTCATGTAATCCTTTTGGAGCTGCGGGTACAAAAGCCGTGAAACCGGGAGGTTTTTTCCGGAAAACGTTCGCACGCCCGCAGGCGAAAGCTCGCTGATCTGCATCATGTTAACAATATACGAGCGGTGGATCCGCGTGAATTCCTCCCGCGCGAGCAGCACAGCCTCATAATCGCGGAGCGTACCTGCCGTCTGCCGCACCTGACCGCCGGCCAGATTGAAATACAGGTGCTTCCCGTTGACCTCGACAAAGGCCAGCTGCGAAAACGGGATGCGGATCAGCGTGCCGCTGGTTTTCAGCGTCAGACTGTCCTGCGGTCGCTGCTCACGCTGCCAGAGCTGATCCAGAATGGGGTGCAGCGTCTGTGCGCGGACGGGCTTCAGCAGATACTCCATCGCCCTCACGCCGTAGCTCTCATACGCAAAGCCCGGCGAGGAGGTCAGGAACACAAGCGCCGCCGCCTCGTCAAAGCTGCGCAGCTCACGCGCGGCAGCCATGCCGTCCATGCCGGGCATCATCACATCGAGCAGATACAGCGTAAAGCGCTCCCTGCGCGCCGCATCCAGCAGCTGCGCCGCGCTGCGGAACGTGCGAAAATGCAGCGGGCAGCGCCGCTGCGCCTGCCACTGCCGCAAAAGCTCCGTCACAGTCTCCAGCTCCTCCGCCTGATCGTCGCAGACCGCGATATTCATCCGCACCGCCTCCCTCGAAAATACCTTTTCTGCATCTTATCATACTCCGGCGTATCTTTCCAGAGCGCGTATGACATTTCAGGCAGAAAAAGCATACATCTCGTGCCGCCCATGCGCATTTCCGCACAGCAGCTGCTATACTCAATATAACCGAAAAGAAGGAGGGACGCGGGATGGAGCAGTGGATCGCGTGACTTGCCGCGCTTGTCAGCTTCTCCGCCTTCCTCGTCCTCTGGTTCCGGGAGGTGCGGCGGATGCTGCGGTCGCTGAAGAGCATTGTCGACAGTGCGCTTGAGCAGGCTGCCGCCTGCCGCAGAAGCGCCGCCGCGGACGAGCGCGCCGCCGGAGTTCTTGCGCGCAGCGAAAGCATCCTGCGGCAGGCCGTGGAGAACTACAATCATGCGCTGACCCGGCCGTGGAACTTCCTTCCCGGACATCTGATGGGCTTTCACAGGCTATGACCGCCGCGTCAGCGGCACAGAAACAGCAAGGAGAGAGAATTATGGGATTGTTCAGCAACAACAAAAAGCTCTGCCCCATCTGCGGCAGCCCCACCCCGCGCCTGCTCGCAACGGTCGTCGATGATCAGCCGCTGTGCAAGGCCTGCGCCGCGAAGATCGACCTGCCGGACGGCTCGCTTGCGAATATGTCGATCGAGGCTTTCCGGAATTATCTTGATTTTTATGAGGAAAACCGGCCCCTGCGCGAGCAGTTCACGCAGACTGAGCAGTTCAGCTTCGGCTTTTTCAGCGGCGGCATTCTGCTCGACACGGAGCACCGACTGCTCCGGCTGAAATACGGCGACGGAGCCTTTGCCTTTACCGCAGAGAACTTCGCCTGCTTCCGCATCTATGAGGACGGCCGGCTGCTGATGGAGGGCAAAACGGGCAGTCTCGACCTTTACCGCAGCGAGGTCCCCGCGATTTTAAAGAAGCTTGCGCCGAAGGTCCTGACCTATCTGCGGGAAAAGCGCGAATATGAGCGGTTCGAGGAGCTGGAGCGTATGCTCGAAAAGAACGGCGACTCGTCCTCCACGCGCCGTCTCCGCCGCTCCGAGCCGCGATTTGACGAGCCTGCGCCGGTCCGTCAGTTTGAGCTTGAGATCCAGCTCCGCCATCCCTACTGGGGCTCGTTCCGCCAGAAGATCAGCGCGCCGGTCTTTATGCACGACGAACCCAATCTCGACGACTACAAGCGCGATTACGAGCAGAAGGTCACAGAGCTGCACACGCTTGCCGTCAACCTGATGAAGATCCTCGACCCGTCCGCGCCTGAGCACCGGAATGTGGGCGGCACGGACAGCGAAAAACAGCCGCAGACCCGGCCCCAGCCTGCCCCGCAGACAGACACCGTCACCGAGCTCAAGCGCTATAAGGAGCTGCTGGACGCCGGAATTCTGTCCGAGGAGGAATTTACCGCCAAGAAAAAGCAGCTGCTTGGCATCTGAACCGTCGTTTTCGCGGCAGAAATGACAGCCGCGAACGAATAAAACGCAGAAATAGAAAGGAAAAAGAAACATGAAGAAGAATGTAATGCGCATCGCAGCCTTGCTGCTGCTCCTCAGCCTGCTGCTGAGCCTCACCGCCTGCGGCGAGAATGCCAAGAGGCAGGAAGCGGTCGACGCCTACAGCAAGGCCGCCGATGCCTACAATGTGATGGCGGATAAGATGAACAACTACGCCGATGTGATCGACGAGGATATCCTCGCCGACTGCCAGAGCATGGGCGATATGCTGCAGCGCTACAGCGACATTCTCAACACACGCGACGATCTGACGGACGACCAGTACGACGAAATGATCAGCTGGTTCGCGTCCGTTGAGGACTGGACGGGCGAGATCAAGGATATGCTCGACGCCTCCTTCGGCTGATCCGCGCACTGCCATAAAGCATAAATCAACGGGAGAACACACAAAGCTGTGCGTTCTCCCGCTTTTGCGTTTTACCGGCGGTTCTGCCAGAGGATCTGCTGCTCTGTTATGAGCGGATAGGCGATAAGCGCGCTGCCGTCGAGATTTTCCCGGTGCAGATCGACCGCTGTCAGACAGCGATTATCATAGGTGGAATAATAATAGACGCCGCTGTGTGCATTGCAGCAGGAGGTATAGATCGTGCGCTCGTACTGCCCGTCTGCCACCTCGCAGCAGCCGCGCTGCTGCTCCACGGCGCCGAGGATGTGGAAAAACTGGCTGACGCTCCCCTGCTCCGTGTCGTCGGAGACGGCGTTCAGCTTTGTAAACGCGGCGCGGACGAAGCGCGACATGGACGACAGATCGCCCGGCAGGCCCAGCGCGCCCATGCCCCGGCTGTATGGGCGCAGCGGGAGCGCTTGGGAAAAGCGGTTTTCCGGCTGTCGGGGCGAAAGGTGCATATAGTTGTTCAGATTGAACAGCTGCTCGCCGAACGGCGGGTTATTGGTCAGAACGCCGATAGGGTTTTCATAGACGTGCAGGCCGTCTGCGGTCGATTCGACCGTGACCGCTTCTCTTTCGTCGGCAATCAGCCAATGCAGCTGCGCGGCGGGCAGAGCGGCGCTGAACGGCGTTCCGGTCAGGTTGAGCCGGGAAAGCTCTGTCCGGGCCTGTTGAACCGACGCGCACCGGCCCAGCAGCCACGGGATGAGCTCAAACTGCGCAATGTTCGTCCTGTCCGGCTCTGGCTGCGCGTATACGGCGTTTCCGACGAAATTCAGCCCCGCCATGCACAGGCCGGTTTCGTTGACGGCGTCGTAATACAGTGGGTAGCCGCCCGCCACATGGGCCATGCCGATTATGGCGTAGTGCGTATGCACCGGGCCTGCGTGGTGAAAGTCGAACGGGTAATTTCGCGGCGTGATTGTCACCTGTTCGCCGTAGCTGCATTCGTAATCCAGCGTCCGGCCAAAATACAGCTGTCTGGTTTGGTATGTGATCGCGGTACACATCTTATGCTGCACTCCCTTCAAGCTTGCACTGCGTTAGTTTGTGCAGTGCTTAGCGGATAAAATTCGTTCTGGCAAGCGGCTCCTTGCGGGGTTCCGGAACGCCTGCGGCCTTGCCTGCCTCGATACAGCGCAGGAGCCAGGCCATATTGTGCCCCAAAACGCGCATGATGCGCACGCCCTCCTCGTCCTGCTGGATGTCTTCGGCCCTGGAGCCGTGGACATTGTTCCAATAGCAGGAGGAAACGATGGGCATTTCCGTGATGCCGGGGTATTTGAGCAGCTGCTCGTACGCGGCCGTGGTGCCTGCGCGGCGGGCGGAGGTAATGACGGCGGCGGGCTTGCGACAGAACGCTTCCTTCTGCGCAGAATAGAACAGGCGGTCCATGAACGCGGTCATATTGCCGGAGGCCGCCGCGTAGTGGACCGGCGTACCGAACACAAAGCCGTCCGCGTCCTTTGCCTTTTCGGCAAAGTCGTTGACCGAACCGCCGAAGACGCATTTGCCTGCCTTGGAGCAGCCGCCGCAGGCGATGCATCCGCCGATGGGTGTATTGCCGATCCAGAAGATTTCAGTATCGATTCCGTCCGCGTTCAGCGCGGAAGCGACCTCGCGCAGCGCAGCATCGGTGCAGCCGTGCTCATGCGGACTGCCGTTTACAAGCATGACTTTCATAGGGAATCCCTCCTGATTGGTTTTCTTCTTTCATACCACAGTTTCAGGAAAAAAGCAAGCGGAACAGCAGCACAGAAAGCAGCCGCCGCTTTTCCAAAACCGGAAAAGCGGCGGCAGAACGCTCAATCCCCCTCGACCATGCGGTAGCCGACGCCGGATTCTGTGAAGATGTAAGCAGGCTGGGCGGGATTTTTTTCGATCTTGCGGCGGATGTTTGCCATATTGACGCGCAGAATCTGGTTATCGCTGCGGGCGCTGGGGCCCCAGAGCTCCTTGATGAGATAATCATATGTCAGGACCTTGCCCGCGTGCAGGCCGAGCAGCGCAACCAGCTTATATTCGTTCTGCGTGAGATTGGCGTCGCGGCCCGCGATATAAACGCGGTGCTTATCGTAGTCGATGGTCAGCTCTCCGGCGGTGAACACGCCGGAATTGGCGACGGCGGCTGCGCCTTCCGGCGTCCGGGTGTGGCGGACGGCGGCGCGGATGCGCGCAAGCAGCTCCTCCGTGCCGAAGGGCTTTGTCAGATAATCGTCCGCGCCTGCGTCGAGGGCTTCGACCTTGTCGCGCTCGTGGCTGCGGGCGGAGACGACCAGAATGGGGACCTTCGACCATTTCCGGACGTTTCTCAGGATCGTCATGCCGTCCATATCCGGCAGGCCGAGGTCGAGAATGATGATATCCGGACAGTGCGATGCGATCATGGTATTCGCCATCGCACCCGTGCCGGCCATAAGCACATCGTAGCCGTTTGCCGTCAGGATCGCCTGCATAAAGCTGCGGATGGTCCGCTCGTCCTCGACCAGAAGAACCTTATCTCTGATGTTCATGTCTGTTTTCCTCCAATGGCAATGAAAATTGCAGCAGAGCGCCGCCTTTTTTCCGGTTTTCCGCACGCATCGTACCGCCGTGCGCCTGCACGATGGACATACATACAGACAGGCCGATGCCCATATTGCGCCGCTGGTCGGAGATCTCCTCCTGATCGCGGGTGAGATAGCCCTCGAACAGGTGCGGCAGAAGCTCCTTCTCGATGCCGCAGCCGTTGTCCGCGACCTCGAAAACAGCAAGGCCGTCGGCGCTCGACAAGCGCAGCTCGATCCTTGTGGTCGTTTTGCCATGCTGGACGGCATTTTCCATCAGATTGATCAGCACCTGCTCAATGAGAATGATATCCATCGGGATCATAAGCAGCGTATCGGGCGCGGTGATGCTGACCTCGACCGCGGGATAGTGCCGCTTGAATTTCATGGAGGCTGCGCCGAGAACCTCTTCTCCCGCCTCCAGCTCCTTTTTGATATTCGAAGCGCCGGACATACGCGTGACGGACAGCAGATTTTCCACCACGCCGATGAGCCAGTTGGATTCGTCGCGCATATTTTCCAGCAGATCTCTGCTGGTTTCCGGTGAGATCTGACTGCCGTTTTCCAGAATCGCGTCGATGCCGCCGACGATGGCGGTCAGGGGCGTACGGATATCATGAGAGACGGCCCGCAGGAGATTGCCGCGCATTTTTTCTCTTTCCGCTTCCGCACGGAGCTTTTCCTGCTGCTTGATCTGGGTGGTCAGCGTGCCGACAACGACGGAGACGGCCAGCATGACAAGGAAGGTCAGCGGATAGCCGGAAATGGTAAAATTGAGCTGCATATAGGGGTATGTAAAGATCCAGTTCACGCCGACGACGCCGATCACCGAAGCAAGCAGGCCAAACAGGTACCCGTCGGTGAAACGCGAGACGAGCACGACCGCGCATTCGAAGATCAGCGCGACATACACGTCGGACGAGTCGATCATCCGCAGCAGTGCGCACAGCAGCGCCGCCGCTGCCAGAATGCCGACGCACACGGCACAGTCGCGCCAGGAAAACAGGAATATCTGCCGCAGCCGCCCGCGTAAGGTCTGATCCTTTGTATATCGTGTCATATCCATCGATCCTCACCCAGTATATAATAGCATAAAAGAAAACAGCCGGTATGTTAAGGGCCTGTTAAGAAGTAGAAAACGCATACACCAGCGGCTTCCCCGGTGGAAAGGCCGCTGGGTGCTGCGCTAAAATCAGTCAGATCACATATTCATCCGCTGCGTCGGCGGTGGCCAGGGTGGAGAGGGGGATGGCGTCGAGACAGGCGGCGATTTGTTTGTCGAGCCGGTTCCAGACGGCGGACAGGCCGGAGGATACCTCGCAGCGCGTCAGCTGTACGTTCGTGCCGAGGCAGGACAGGGAGCCGTCCGCCGCGCGGATGATCTCGCCGATGGAATAGTCGGACGGTTCGCGCGTCAGGCGGTAGCCGCCGCCCTTGCCGTGCGTTCCCTCGACCAGTCCGTGCTCTGCCAGCGTGCGCAGGATGCGCTCAAGATACTTCTGCGACAGCTCCTGCCGCTCGGCGATCTGCCGCACGGGGACAAAGCCGCCGCGATGCTCCGCCAGATCCAGCAGGATCAGAACCGCGTAGCGGCCCATGGATGAGATCAGCATACGGATTCCTCCCTTGCGATGATGCCGCCGCCAAGGACGGTGTCGCCATCATAGAGCACGGCGGACTGGCCGGGCGTGATGGCGCGCAGCGGCTCGTCGAAGACGAGGCGGACGCCTGCCTCCCCTGCCGGATAGACCGTGCAGGGCTGCTCCGGCTGGCGGTAGCGCGTTTTTGCGCTGCACCGGAACGGAAGCGCGGGCGCTTCGCCAGAGATCCAGTGCATACCGGGCACGAGGCATTCTCTTGTAAACAGCGCCTCGTTCGGGCCGACGACGACGGCGTTCCGCTCCGGCAGGATCTTCACGACATAAATTTTGCCGTCCGACGGCATCCGCAGGCCCCGGCGCTGGCCGACGGTATAGTGGATAATGCCGCGGTGGGTGCCGACAACATTGCCGTTCAGGTCGAGGAACGGGCCGGGTTCTGGCGTTTTGCCGGTGCGGCTCTCGATGACCTTCGCGTAATCGCCGTCCGGGACAAAGCAGATGTCCTGGCTGTCGTGCTTGCGGGCGTTGATCAGGCCGGCTTCGGCGGCAATTTCACGCGCTTCGGTCTTACGCAGGCTGCCAAGCGGGAACTTGACCCGCGCAAGCGTCTCCTGTGTCAGATCGTAGAGCACGTAGCTCTGGTCCTTCGTCTCGTCGAGGGCCTTTTTGAGGACGTACTTCTCCCCTTCCCGCTCGATGCGGGCATAGTGCCCGGTGGCGATATAGCGGCAGCCCATGATATCGGCGCGCTCAAACAGCTTGTCGAATTTCAGATAGCGGTTGCAGTCGATGCAGGGGTTCGGCGTAATGCCGTGCTCATAGGCGTCCACAAAGCGGTCGATGACGCACTCGGCGAATTTGTCCTTGAGGTTGAAGACATAATACGGCATACCGAGGCGGTAGGCCACACTGCGTGCGTCCTCGACATCGTCGAGCGAACAGCAGGTGTTGGCCTTCGGAATGCCCGCGTCTTCATTATCATAGAGCTTCATCGTGCAGCCGATGCAGGAGAAGCCTGCGTCCGTCAGCAGCTTGGCCGCGACGGAGGAATCCACGCCGCCGGACATGGCGACCAGTACCTTTTCAGTTTCCATTGGCAGCCGGGGACGCCTGCATGGCGGTGATCGTGCGCTCCATCAGCTCGTCAAGGCTCCAGCCGAGCATATCCGCGCCGCGCTCAATGACCTCGCGTGAGCAGCCTGCGGCGAACTTTTTATCCTTGAACTTCTTTTTGAGCGACTTGAGCTGAAGGTCCTGCACGCTTTTTGTCGGCAGCATCCGCACGACTGCGCCGATAAGGCCGGTCAGCTCGTCCGTGGCGTAGAGCACCTTTTCCATCTGGTGCTCCGGCTGCACGTCGACGGTGAGCAGATAGCCGTGGCTGACGACCGCATGGACAAGGCGCTCGTCCACGCCGCGTTCGCGCAGGATCTGCGCCTCCTTCGTGCAGTGCTGGTCGGGATACTGCTCAAAATCCAGATCGTGCAGGATACCGACGGTCTGCCAGAAGTCCGCCTCATCGGCATAGCCAAGCTGGGCGGCAAAATACCGCATCACATCGCCCACGATACGCGCGTGCAGGCGGTGGAATTCACCCTCATTATATTCGCACAGCAGGTCCCATGCCTGCTCTCTGGTCGGAATCATAGTTCTGCCTCCTGATCGTCCAGTTTCATTTGATGATTATAGCACAGATCGGTGTCTGTGTACAGGGAAAGTGTCTGGTGTGTGCTGTAAAACGCGAAAATCCTCACCTTGCCGTGCGGCAGGGTGAGGATTGGGGTGCAGGCTTTCAGGGCGTAACGTCTGACATATCGTAGAGGGTGGGTTTTCCGTCGCGGGCGCGCTGGAGAGCGGTGAGGGCGTAGAACGCCTGCGTGGTGGCAAGCAGGTTGCCTCCGTCCTCCGGCGTATGGGCGAAGCTGCCGTCGTCCTGCGCGAAGCGCAGGAGCACGTCCTCCAGCGTCTGCCCGTTCTTCACAAAACGCGCGTCATCCAGCGAGAGGCCAAGCTCCGTCAGTGCTGTGAGCACCTGACTGACCGACTCGCTGCTCTCTGTTCCCCAGGAGGAAAACGCGCCGTTTTCCTCCTGCATCTGCGACAGACAGGAAAGCCCGGCTTCTACTGCCGCGGACACGTCCGCGCGGCTGCGGTAGCGGGCAAGCGCCTGCAGGGCCATGGCGGTCAGATCGGGATCTGACGCGCCACCGCCGAGACTCCAGCCGCCGTCGGCATTCTGCCGGGTCAGAATTGCGTCGACATAGCCGTCGCGCGTCGCCTGCACGGCGGCTGCGGAATTCTGCGGGAGCTCATAGCCGCCGCAGTCCAGCGCCAGCAGCGCAAACGCCGCGCCGTTGACGCCCTGTGCCGTCGTCTTTTCGAGGTCTGCCAGCGGCAGGAGCAGATTATAGCCGCCGACGTTTTGCGGGTCGCGCCCGATCGCCGTGAGGGCAAGGATCAGGCGGGAATACTCGGTATACCGGTTCTCGTCGAGGGTTCCGTCTGCCGCCTGCACGGCGGCTTCGACCGCCGTATAATACCGGTCAAAATATCCGTCCGACAGATCTGCCCCGGCACGCGCCAGGCCAAACACGATCCAGTCGCCGTCCAGCGAACCGAAGCCCGGCTCCGGCACCGCTGATTTCAGGTACTTTGCCGTCCGTTCCAGCGGCGTCTGCGTGCCGCCACAGGCGGACAGGAGCAGGCACAGCGCCAGAAGCAGCGCAACCGCTCGTATTCTTTTCATGCTGTTACCTCTTTACCGTCATGGCCCGGCAGACCGGCTGGTTATCCTGATCCAGCAGGAACAGGCGGATCCGCGCGCCGCTTTCAACTGCCGCAAGCGTCTGTGCCTGCGTCAGCAGCTTTACCTGCACCATGCGTCCATTCTGATCATAATAGGCCACGGCCAGCTTCTGGCCATTTTCAAATTCGCCGCTGATCGTAAGCGAGCCGGTTTTGATATCATAGGCCCAGGTCAGCATGCCGATCCGGCCGTTTTCCACCGTTCCGGGTTCGACCGTCAGCCTGACGGACGCGGTCGGTGTCTGCGTTTTGACGTTTGTGAGACGGCCGGACTCCTCGCTGTCCTGATCGTGGTACCGGACATAGGGGAAGCGGATGTCGATTGCCGCATCCTCCTCCGTAAGCGGGTCCTCCGACCACTGGACATACTTTGTCACGTCCCGCCGCAGGCCGTTCGCATAGACGAGATCGACCTGCATACCGGCAGGGTCGAAGACCTCACCGGCCCGATACTGCGTTTTATCCGGCTGACAGGTAATTTCCAGCGTGACCGACGGCCCGAAGGCCATGAGCTTCGCGCTGTCGTTCTTGAAATACATCACGCCATAGGAATCCACGACCGGCGAGCAGATCGCATACTGCGCGTCCTTTCCGCTGGGCGTAAAGAGGACATAGGGCGTATCCACGCCGGATTCCTCCGTGACATAGTCTGCACGCGTCTGCCCTGCCTTGTCCTGCAGGACGCGGAGCTTGCCGGGCGTATAATTGTCGACGAAATAGACATAGACATAGCCGGTCGTCTTTTCATAGGCCGTCGTGAGAATGCCGGAGGTCTGCGGATAGCCCTGCGTCTGGACACGGTAGGCGATCGTGTGCGACGCAAGATCCACAACTGTAAGACTGTGGCCGCCGTACTCGCTGAACTGCGCCGTACCTCTGACGCCGATGTAGGCACGGCCATTGTACACCACCGGCGTTGAGGTGCTCATGGCCTGCGCGGTGCTCGTGCCGTTTTCCAGCTTCAGCGTCCACTTGCTGCCTGTCCGCAGCTGCCAGCCGTCGGACGTTTTCCCGGTTTTTACGCTGCAGAACCAGCCGCCCTTCGTGGTAAAACAGAAGGCATCGGTCGCTTTATCATAGCAGATCGTGCTGCGCACGTCACCGCAGAGGCCGTCCCATTTGTCGAGCAGTCGCCCGGTCTTCGCGTCGAGCATCAGAAGACTCCCGGTCATGGACTTGCTTCCGTCCGCGCCGTCGTCCGTGCCGACCAGAACATAGTCCTCGCAGGCATACGCGCCTGCCCAGTAATAGCCGCCTGGCGTCGTCCAATACCAGCAGGCGGTCTTTTCTTCATCCGTGCGCGCCGGGTCCTCGTCCGTGATGGACAGGCAGACAAAGTTTGCGGGAGATTCCTCGCTGCGCCAGAAGCCGGTGTAGAGATAGTCGCCGCAGACGGTGATCGGGCTGTTCGGCTGGCCCTCGAGCGGGTCATGGTAGATCCAGAGCGATTGCAGCGTTTCGGCGTTGAACGCCTGGATCGTACCGTCGGAAAGTCCGACGAACACCATGCCATTGGCATAGGCCGGAGGCGTGATGGAAAAGCTCGACGCGCGATCCATTTTGGCCTTCGTCAGGATCTCGCCGGAAACCGGGTCGACACGGCAGATCATATCCCCCGCGCAGACGATCAGAACGCCGTCCACCAGCAGCGGGCAGCCGGTCGAGCCGCTGTCTATGCCGCTGCCGATCGCATTCGACCAGTAAAGCGTGGACGCGTCGGCATCCACCGGCATCTGGATAGATACGACGGCGTTGTTGCTGCCTGCGGTGCCGCCGGGCGTGCCATTGGTGTCATAGCTCGTTCCGCGGAAATCGGCCCATTCGGCGGGAAGCTGCCGCAGCGTTTCGTTCTTCTGCGCAGCGCTGAGGGTCATTGCGGCGCGGGCCGCGCCGCCCGTAACGACAACAGCGTCCTCGTCGATTTTCAGAACGAGCGCACCGGATGCGCTGTGCGACGGTTCGATGGTCCCGCTCCGGCCCGCATAGCCGGGGCAAGTCAGCAGGTACTGATAGGTATAGCCGTCAAACAGCTCATACGCGCCGTCTGCATCCGGCCAGACGCGTGTTTTGGAGAGCGTATCGCAGACAAACATCAGCGCGTCCGTGGGTGTCAGCTGCGGCGTGAAGAGGACCGGCTGCGCCTTTTGCACCTGGATCCGGTACTCCGAAGCCGTTTCTTCGCCCGCAAATTCATTCGTCAGCGTCAGCGTGATAGTCTCCGGCTCCGCCGTTCCGTTCAGCTGTACATCGGCAGCCGCACCGGGCGTCAGCTCCTGTCCGTCCATCCAGACGCGATAGCCGGTGCTGCCGTTATCGCGGTAGCAGGCGGCATCCGCAGGATAGACCTCTGCGCAGACGGAAAGCGTCTGTGCAGCCGCGGGCACGGTGACGGTATAGTCCCACACCGCAGCAGAATAGCCCGTGCCGCCGCCGTACGTGAGCGTCTGTGCCTGCCCGGCGCAGGCAAGTGAAAGATCGCGCAGCGAGAGCGTGCGCCGGAGCGTGACGATATACTCCTGATAGTAGGTGACGCTCCCGGCGGTGCGCTGGCAGCGGATCGTGAGCGTATTGCCGCGTCCGTTCTGGTTCAGAAGCAGGTTCCGCAGGAACACAGGCGTTCCGAGCTGGGCGGAGGTGATCTGCGTCTCAAGCAGCTGGTCGTCCTGCGCGGTGCTGGTGATGGTGCGGTACTGCGCGAGGAAGGCAGTGCTGCCCGTCTGGATATCGCCGTTGATGCAGAGATAGACTGCGGCGGGCGTATCGGCCACAGCCGCCGTATAGGCATGGCTGGCCGGGTCAAAGGTCCGGTCGAGCGGAATATTGCCCTTGCTGGACGTCAGGTTGTCCTTGCTCAGAGCCAGCTCTGTCAGCCAGTCGTCTGTCTGCACAGTGACCTTTGACAGCGGGCCGTCCTTGGCCGTAAAGCTGCCCGTTGCATGATAATACGTATTCTTTGTCGCCGTGTAGGTATACTGCATACCGGGAACCAGCGTGAACCGGTACTGATTTGCAGCCGCGACATAGACACCCTTGAAGATCTGTCCGCTTGCATCGCAGACCGTCAGGTCAACATCTGCGGATTCGACCGGAATGCGAACGGTACAGCTGTTTGTTTTTTTCAGAACCAACGTATACTGTGTCGCTTCGCCTCCGGCCCGCACCTCGATGGATACGCTTTTCTCCGTTTCATCGATGGAAAGCGTGCAGCCGCCCGTCTGCGTGACGTCTTCACCGTCGGCAAAGAGCGTATAGCCCTCTGCCGTGGGTGTCAGGGCCAGCGTGACTTGTTCGCTGAGCACCTGCCAGGTATATGTCCGCGTGCTCTCGTCAAACGACTCCAGCGCGGCGGGCGCGCCGGATTCCTCCGTCACGCGCAGCTGCTTCAGCGTCGGGGCACGGCGGATGGTGAGCGTATAGTCCTGATACTGCGTCATGCCCTGCGCGTCCTGCGTGCCGGCGCGGTACACAACGGTATTGCCCTGCATACCGACGGCAAGCACGCCGTCCACGCCGCTGGTTCTGGATTTCAGTGCCTGTTCGGCCTGCTGCGGCTCCGTGCCGCCCGCCGGGGTATAGATTGCGGTCAGCTTCAGCTTGCTTGCATCCGGAAACACACTCGTGTCATACGGCCAGAACGCGTAGAGCGTTCCGGTAAAGCTGTCGTCCAGAACGGCGGTCAATTCACGCGCCGTCTTCTTCTCCACGGGAAGCTTACTGCCGTCAAACTCCGTTTTGGACGCGGATGAAAGCATGAAGCCGTCCGCTTTGAGCCAGTCGGTCCTGTCAAGCACGGCAGTCACGGAGGTCTGCTCCGGAACCGTGACGCTGCCCGTCACGCCGCCGGACTGCGCCTGCATGGTAAAGGTATAGCTTCCGGCGGGCAGCGAGAGGATGCCAGCGCCGTCCTCGTCCTGATAGACGCGGCCATACTGGTTCTCGGCATACAGCGTATCGCCGGACTGCCAGACGCTGTTCCGGTCCGAGAAGGTAACGTTATATTTTGGGCCGTCCAGTGTCTGCTTGTACTGCTCGACCGCGTTATGAAGCGCCGTGTACAGGCTGAGCGCCGCATTATCGTCCGCCGTGACGTATCCGGCGCAGGCGGCGTTATACGCCGCCTGCGCAGCCAGCTGCACATCCGGCTCCTCCAGCCGGTAATCGGCCATAGCAGCGATCAGGCTCTGCATGGCATCCGACGGCTGCGCCGTCAGCCTGTCTGTAAAGCAGAGATACCGGATCCCGGCCTGCGCGGCGTTTCGCGTCAGGTCGTGGCTCCCGGTTTCATCACTGCGGATGAAATTGCCCGTTTTGCCATCGATCTGCGTCACGCTGTTCTCGTCCGGCCCAAAGCTGTGGCCGCTGGCGTTCAGCGCTTCAAAAATCGTCTGATCCGCCGTATAGGAGACGCGCTCCGGCGCGATCAGCAGCGTGCCGTTCCAGTCGGCAGCGAGGTAAAACCAGCCGCCCTCCGCTGCCAGTGCCTGCATCGGCAGGCAGCTAAACAGCATGATGGCTGCAAGCAGCAGCCCGAGCAACCGAACCTTTTTTTGTTTCATATCTGTCCTCCCCTATCAGTACAGGCATCGAATCCATTTCAGCC
>OMAN01000055.1_pt1 | contig 97032 bp, 95 predicted proteins | sample 1644701 | NCBI WGS metagenome assembly OMAN01 (sample SAMEA103958124, study PRJEB25191) | human gut metagenome | biome: human-associated habitat [ENVO:00009003]; feature: intestine environment [ENVO:2100002]; material: feces | place: Germany | collected 2013/2015 | reverse complement strand
TCGGCTTCCTGCTGACTTGATATTCCCACTCGGCAAGGTCACGGTTGTACTGTTCTACAACGCTTTCCATTTCTCGGAAAGTCCTCATAAAAACTTGTACATCGGGATAACCGTCCGCTTTCAGAATATCGGGCAGCTTATCCAGCTTGGCGGAGATTTTCTTTTCCGTCTGCTGTATCTGTTCGGTAATCGTTTTACGTTCTTTCCCCTTAAAAATCCCTTTTGTATCGGCAAGCTGTGCTTTCAGCTTTGGAAGAATATCTTCCTGCAAATGACGGATTTCCTTTGCCCCCCCTCCTGTGCTTTTATCATCAGGCTTCGCATATGGCGGAACTCTGCCATATCAATATCAAGTGTAGGCTTGGGTGGCATATCCTTTTCTCGGATAAGGCTTTGCAAAAAATCTTTTGCCTTTGCCACAATCCCACGGAACAGATTAGGCAGCCAGCCTTTACTTTTGATTGATTGGCTTGCTTTTTCGTGTATCTCTGTCTGCTTAACTTCTAAAATCTTCGCTTCGGAAATACCCGATAATAACGCAATATCCGCTGTCCTGTTCCATTCCTGACTTACAGCATTATCGGCTTTGATTTCTTCCTCTTTTGGATTGTTCTTGCCTATCTTCTTGGTCGGCAGATAAACGCTGTTCTTATCAAATACCTTTAACTGCTGTTCGGGATCGGCGATGTGGCGATTGATAAGGGCGGTGTAAATCTCCTTTACCTCCCGAAGAAAAGGCTCGCTTTTGAATTTATCATCTTTCACGGTAAAGAGATGGCTTTCGTAGATTTCGCCCTTTTTAATGACGGTGCAGCCTTTTCGTATCTGCCCGTCCTCTCCGGTGATTTCTTTCTTCGTGCGTACTCTTTTGCCTGTTTCATCATAGAAAACACTTCGTGTGGCTATCTTTATATCAGGCTCAGGGAGCAGTTTTCTTTCGCTGAAGATAAGATGGATATGATAGTTTGTTTTGCGTTTGTTGTGGTGGAGGGCTGACACGCACTCCACACCATACCGCCTGCGGAACTCCTCTGTAAAATCTTCAAGGACTTCCTGCGGCTCATACCTTGTATAAATTTCGGGCAGGGCAATAATCAATTCCCTTGCTTCGATACATTTACCCTCTGCACCGCTCCGCTTAAATTCCTGCTGGCTTTCCCTTGCAAGATTACTCCAAAATTCATTGTCGGCAGTGCGGTAGGTGGCATAGAGATTTTCCTGCCTTGCGTGGCTTGTGATATAGGATATTCTTCCCTTGACATTTGGCAGCTTCGACATCTGTATAAATGAGTGTCTTGCCATATACTCCTTTCTCCCGTGACGGGCATACTCTTTTTGCAACCGATAAATCGGTTGCCGCTGTTTCGGCGGCGTAAGCAGACGGACAGCAAAGAAAAACGCTGCGGCGGTTTTCTTTGTGATAACGCTGAAAACAGAAGTGTCGGCGTTATCACAAGCCCCCTGCAAGGGCGAAATACCCAGAGTACAAATCTTTGATTTGTGCGAGGGGTGTATTTCGCTCTCAAACGCCGAGGGCTTAGAGAACGGTTATTCTACTTTACGGACATCATTCTCGTTCAGCAGGTTTCTGCCCTGATTTACGCTCATAAATCGTTCCAGAGTATCCCTGCGGATAATCGCTTTTCTGCCGACCTTTAGGACGGGGAGTTTCCCCCAGTCTACCAACTTACGCATTGTATTTCTTCCGATACCCGTACATTCCGCTGCTTCTTCTATGGTTAAACCCATTTTGATGTTGCTCATTTTATCAACCTCCTTTCAAAATACGCATTTTGCAACTATGTGTTTGTAATTATACCTATTCTGCTATCTGTTGTCAACTTGTTTTGCAACCTTTTAAGAAATATTTTTAATTATTATTAGAAAAATGGTTGCAAAATAGGTTTTATTATGCTATACTTAAAAGCGTCAGGAGGTGAAAACCTTGAAAAATGAAATCATATTCACCGCAAAACAGGTCGGTGAACGAGTAAGGGAACGCCGTACAGAGTTAAACTTAACAATGCCTGAACTTGGCAGGCGTATCGGCGTAAACAAATCTACGATTCAGAGATATGAAGCGGATGGGGTGAATCCTACCCGAAGTATGATTATCAATGGACTTGCGGAGGCATTGCTCACAACACCTGAATGGCTGACGGGACTTTCCGAAGATAAGGAATATGACAGCCGCACTTTATGTGCAAGGGATATGGAGGAACATATCAAAAAATATCTTGATACGGTTTCCTCTACTGTAAAAGGTGAGCCGCACCAACAATTACTCACTACATTCCTCGGAAAGATGATTGACCTCTATACGGTTATGACTTATCACTTTGCAGACGCTATGGCTGAGGTTGACCGTGTGGCGGAGGACGAGGGATTGAAACAATCGCTCAGGAGATATGCCATTGAGTCGGGAGCGATTACGGAGAGAGTTTACCGCAAAGAAATGGAACAGCCTATTGAGGATATGAAACAGTTTTTAGACGGGATTTTACATATCTACGATGAAGGGCGCACAAAGGTATCTATGGGCGACCTGTTCGGGATAGTGACAGCAGCCGAGGAAAGGGCTGCTGAAAAAGAAAAATTCCGTGGCTCTTTGACAAGTGAAAATGCCGACTAACATTCATCGGCATATGTGACGCATTACTTTACGCACACCATATGTCACAGTTCCGATTGCCACGGATAGAAAGGAGAAATTTATCTATGGCAAAAGGTTCTGTAAGAAAGAAAGGTAAAAAGTGGTATGGTCGCTTTTACATTGAAGATGAAAGCGGCAAAAAAGTACAAAAGGAGTTTGTAGGAACAGAAAGCAAGTCTGAAACAGAAGCCCTGCTCAGAAAGGCAATCGCTGATTATGAGGAAAAGAAGTTTGTTGCAAAGGCTGAAAACGCAACGGTTGGTATGCTGCTGGATATGTGGGTGGAGGAAGAACTGAAGCCCGGCAATTTAAGCAACGGTACGGTAATGTCCTATCAAGGAACGGTCAACCGTATCAAACAGCATCCGATTGGAAACCGCAAGCTGAAAACCGTAACTGCCGACCATTTGCAGGCGTATATGGACTTCCTCAGCTTTGGAGGTACAAATCCTGACGGAACAACCGCAAAGGCACTCAGCAAAGGGTATCTCCGATTGTTTTCGGCTGTATTACAAGGGGCGTTCCGTTTTGCGGTATTCCCGAAAAGGCTGATAACTTTTAATCCGATGCAGTATGTGGTATGGCGAGGAAAGAAAGAGGAATATGAACTGTTCTCGGACGAGGACGGGGAAACCGCTTCTACACCAACGCTCAGCTATGAACAGTATCAACGGTTAGAGGATTTTCTGAAAAAGAAAAACAATCCTGCACTTCTTCCCATACAGATAGCCTATTATACGGGCTTGCGTATCGGTGAGGTTTGCGCCCTGACTTGGCAGGACATCAACCTTGAGGAGCAGTACCTTACGGTACGCCGCAGTATGCGCTACAACGGGGCAAGGCATAAAACCGAGATAGGGGCGACAAAGCGGAAAAAAGTTCGCACCGTTGACTTCTGCGACACGCTGGCGGCAATCCTGCGGACAGCGAAAACCGAACAGCACAAAAACCGTTTCCGATACGGGGAACTGTACAGCCTTAATTACTATTTGGAGGTCAGGGAAAAAGACCGCACCTATTATGAGGTTTACAGTCTGCCGAGGTCGGAGGAAGTGCCAGAGGGGTACAAGGAACTATCCTTTGTCTGCCTTAGACCTGACGGGGCATTTGAAGCACCGAGTACGGTAGGAATTATGTGCAGGACAGCAAGAAAAAAGGTTGAGGGCTTGGAAGATTTTCATTTCCATATGCTCAGGCACACTTATACAAGCAATCTGCTCTCAAACGGGGCTGCACCAAAAGATGTGCAGGAACTTCTCGGACACGCTGATGTCAGTACCACAATGAACATTTACGCTCACGCTACAAGGGAAGCAAAGCGTACTTCCGCAAGACTGTTGGATAAAGTGGTCTGCGGAGAATAAAATATTTCCCTTGTTTCGGCTCGTAAGGGCAAAAACAAGGGAAAATACATAAGGTTTGAACATTGAATAGGCGATATGCCTTGGAAATACAGGGTTTATAGAGGGTTGAATAGATAAATTCCAGTTTGTTGTCCCATTCGCCCCGCTTCGGCGGGGCTTTTGCGTCTTCTTTCGGCAATGAAAAAAATATGTTTTAGGCTTTTTGAGCTTGCTTTTTCGCCGGTGATGTGTCAGCTGTCACGCACAGAAAAACACCGCTTTAAGAAATTCACCATCATGGTGCAAATAAACGCCAACCTCTATAAAATAAACCTTTTGCGGGCAAGGCGTATACAAAAAATATCCACAGGCAAACAAGGAAATGAACTCCCTAAGAAATAGCGCAGCAGAAACGCCGCAAGTGCGTTTGCAAACAGTCGCAGTAAGTACGGTATTTTCGGAAAGAAAAACACCTGCATAACAAGCCAATGCCCTTTCCAAAAAAGCCGGCGCGGAATAAAAAAACGTCGCCGCGAACGATATGACGTCCGCGGCGACATGGTGGAGCGGGTGTCATCAACGATGAACACCCCCCCGTTTCGCTGTTTTTGCCTTCAAAAACGGCTTCAATATCATTGAGCGGGATATTATCAATGCTTAAAGGCTTCTTGCTCGCATTGATAATCAATGTGAAGTGGTCGTCATACAGGTAAATGGAATGAACGAATATATTGATAATCGCTCTGCGCTTATGAAAGTCATCCATCGGCATTTCACACACATAATCCAGAAAGGCTAAAATCTGCGCTTCGGACAGGCAGATTTTCTTATTGTTCTCAATGGCAAGCTGCGTTTCCAATTCTGCTTTTTCCGCCTGCCGTTGATTCAACCGCTCGGTCAGCATTTTAAGGCACTCGCTGATAGCACGATTTTCGATATAATCCTTACTGACTATCTTCTTGTCACATTTCTTTTTGCGGGCTCTCTTGCACATATAACAGTGGTACTGCTTGCCGGATTTTCCCGTTCCGCCGTATCCCACCATCATTTCCTTGCAATGGCCGCAGAAAAGCTTTGTAGTCAACAGATATTCGTTTTCGCCCCTTGTCCGGGCAGGTGCAGATTTGTTCTTGTTCATAAGCGCTTGTACCCGATAGAATAAATCGTCATCCAGGATGCAGTGGCATTCCGCCGGGTGTTTCAACTCCTTTGTATAAATATATGCCAAGATCGCGTTTGTTCTTGAGCAAGCGGCTGAGACTGTTGTATGTGAACTCGTTTCCAAGGGAAGTTTTCACCTTCCTTCTCTGCAAGTCCTTAACGATTTCCGCTTTTGTTTCACCTGCGGCATATCGCTCGTAAATTTCACGGACAATAGCCGCTTCGTCCTCATCAACATAGAATGTGCGGTCCTTTTTGTTTACTTTAAATCCGAGACCGGAATTACTGCCGTTTGACAAACACTTTTCGGCATTGATGGACATACCTCGATGAATCTTCTGTGCAAGTTCTACGGAGTAATATTCCGCCATACTTTCAAGGACGCCTTCAATAAGAATGCCCGAAGCATCATCGGTAATATTCTCTTTCGCAGACAGGCCTCTTACGCCGTTTTTCTTCAGCTTTGATTTGTAAATCGCACTGTCGTATCGGTTACGGGCAAAGCGGTCAAGCTGGTATACAAGCCCCCCTTCAAAGGTGTGTTTTTCGCTGTCTGCGATCATCCTTTGAAAATCGGCACGGTTATCAAACTTGCCGCTTTGCGCCCGGTCTATATATTCACCGACTACCGTGTAATTGTGCGACTCGGCATAGTTGACGGCTTAAAACAAGAAAACAATGTTGTTTCAACCTCACAATGTCAAAACCGCTACAGAATTTACACATTAAACGCTTATTTTCGATTTTTTATGCGACATATTGACAAATTCGACAACATTATGTATAATCTTATAGTGTAAATGATAATTTGTCTGCTTTCGTAAAGTAAGATACTTTATGAAAATTGTATACATGTTTATAGGAAAGTGGGCGCATCAATGACATCTGAATCCAAATGGGCATTGACAGTTACGGAAAAGGAAAAGTACATTGCGATACTTACAAATAATTTAGCCGCATTAAGAACTCAAGCTGGGATTTCGCAAGAAGATTTGGCAAATCTTATCGGCATTTCAAGACAGACCTATAGTGCTGTTGAGCACAAGAGCAGAAAAATGGCATGGAGCACATATCTTTCTCTTGTACTGTTCTTTGATTACAACCACAAAACACATAAAATGATTCGTATGCTTTCAATTTTTCCGAAAGATCTTGTTACGAGATTCAATGACGGACTGAATTATTCAAGTTTTGAGATGCGTGCCATTCTGGACGAGCACTCTCAGGAAATTCTCGAAAGTTTGGATCAGCAGGCTCTTCAATCAATCCGTTCTGTGATTATGGTGGAATATGCTCGTTGTAGCCAACTGCCAAGCGAAGCGATTATAAAATCGTTTGGCGGATTAAGTCTTTCCCAGGCAACTTCAGTTGCAAGAGATGCTGAAGTTGCCAAGACAATAAAAGCTATCAAGAGGGCCAGTGAAAGTGATACAGAATGATGCCAAAATAAAGGCAAAAAGGTTCCTAACAGAATATAACTTAAAGTCAGTTAATCTCGAAACACTGAGAAACATTCTAACCCGGCAAGGTTATACGCTTATAGAGTTTAACAGTATTTTTAACAACCCGGATATTACCAAACTTATAAATTCGTTAGGAATCGAGAAAGCGATAGAGCAATCAAAAGGATGCATCAACACAAAAAGACAGTCGTATTTTCGACTTTAATAGTCTGCTAATGATTGGCGGCGTTTTAATTTGGGGTGCAATTCAAAAAGAGCAAAGCTATTATGGTGAATACTACCTGACGGAAAGTGGAAATAAGTATCACAAGGAAGAATGTATATTTATCAAGGATAAAACAAATGTGCAAAGAATAACGGTAAAAGAATTTGAAAGTGGCGAATATGCGCCGTGTAAAATGTGTCTGCCGAACTGAAATGTTGTTAATTTGCTACCGAAAGGCGGCTAAAAAATTGAAAAAGTCTATTTTGAGGAGGAACATCATGGAAAACTACATCGGTAAGATCTGCCCGTTCTGTAAAACAGAAATCAAGGAAGAAGATGCAATCAAAGTCTGTCCGGCATGCGGACTTCCGCATCATGAAGCATGTTGGGAAGAAAACAAGGGCTGCACAACCTTTGGATGCTCAGAGCAACATTATGAGGCACAAGGAACCAACCCGACGGATGTGTGCCCAAATTGTGGCACACCACTTGGAGATGGACAAGCTTTTTGTCCTAAGTGTGGAACACCAAAGGATGGTGTGAAAAAAAACATCTGTGGGAAGTGCGGCGCAGAACTGCAAGAAGGACAGGAATTCTGCCCTAAGTGCGGTCAGAAAATGGGGGTTGTTGTGGATACTACAGCGGCTTCTGCAATTAGTCAGTTCAATGCAAGTGTAGAAAAGAAAAAGAAGAAATCTAAAGTATTGCCGATTATTATTGGGGTGGTTCTGGTAGTCTGTGTTGGACTTGGAGTAATAATCTCAGGGATTATGGGTAGTAAAAAGGCGGAAGAGGTCAAAAAAGACTATTTAGCCAATGTTGAAAAATTTCTTTCACTTTCTTATAAAGCGGGTACAAACCTTGAAGATATTGCCGACACGGTACAGACTTATTGGTATGAAAATATTTGGGAGGACAAATACGGGTTAGATATCAATGCTGCAATTTTATATGCACTTGTTGATAAGTCTGCTGAGATTTCGCAGGCAGAAACTTATGATTCTCAAATGAAATCGTTGTATTCCGAAATTAAAATTGTTCCAGATGGTTTGTTAGAAGAAGATATTGATGATATAGAAGAAATCTGCGATGCAGTCAAAGATCTCTATAATGTATACACTGATTTTTACAGCCTCGCTACGGCTCCTTCAGGAAACTACAACTCTTATAGTGATGACAATAACGAAACAACCGATGAATTCTTGTCTTGCTATCGTGCTTTGGATAATTTAGTAGATTAAAAAGGAGGATAATACAATGGCAAAGGTTAATGTAGTTATCGTCGATGCCACTGGCAACAAAGAACAAAAGGTTGGTTTGCCGGACGATATTAAATGCGGCATCATTATGGTGAAGCTTGTTGAAAAAATTAAGCTGCCTTCCGTTGGACCTGACGGAAATCCGATTAGCTACAAATTTATACATAAAGTTACCGGAAGACAACTTCTCGAAGCTCAAACGCTTTCAGAAGCAGGAATTAAAGATGGTGATGTACTTCGCCTTCAGCCGGAAATTACGGCAGGCGGTGTCTTCTAATGGAAAATAACGTTGATTTACAGGCTTCAGATTTTGAGGAAGACCGTTACAGCCGCCTTCGCCTGATACCATGGTGGGATCAGGAACGCTTGAAAAATGCCATCATTATGGTTGTCGGAGCTGGCGCAATCGGCAATGAACTAATCAAAAACCTTACGCTCCTCGGCATTGGTAGAATTCTTGTTTTTGATATGGATGCGATCGAAAGCACCAATCTAACCCGATCTATACTGTTTAGAGCCAAAGACGTGGGAAGATACAAGGCTGAGATTGCCGCAGAGCGTTCCATGGAGATCAACCCAGATGTAAAGGCAAAAGCTTTCGTCAGCAATATCATTGATGATGTAGGACTTGGGGTGTTTCGGCGCATGGATGTTGTCCTTGGCGGGCTTGACAACCGAGAGGCCAGACTTTCAATAAATCAGTCCTGCTATAAGGTTAATAAGCCATGGATTGATGGCGCTATTGAGGCTCTTAACGGTTTTGCAAGAGTATTCGTGCCAGGGCAAGGGGCTTGCTATGAGTGTACTATGACGGAAACTGATTGGATGCTCATTAACAAGAGAAAGTCTTGTGCGCTTCTGACACATGAACAAATGGCAGAAGGCAAAATCCCAACCACCCCAACATCTTCATCGGTGATTGCAGGAATTCAAGTCCAAGAGATGTTAAAGCTTCTCCATTCTGATCGAGGGCTTCCTACTCTGGCAGGAAAAGGTTTTGTTTTCAATGGTCTTACGCATGATTCATATGTTGTAGAGTATCAGCGCAAAGAAGACTGCATGAGCCATGATACATATGAAACAATTATACCGAAATCCTGGTCGGTTAGAACGATTCGTTTGAGAGATTTGCTTTCGGAAGTTCGCTCTGATCTCGGAGAAAAAGCAGTAATTGACTTTGACCGAGATATAGCGACTACAGCTAACTGTTCATGTGGTGAGCATAAAGACCTCTATATGCCTGTTCACAAGTTGAAAGGCGAAATGTTGACTTGCCCCAAGTGTGGCAAGCAAATGGTCTTTGATTCTCTCCACTCCATTAAGGGTGATGAAGATTTCCTGGATAAGACACCATATGAAATTGGTATCCCGCTACTTCACATCATTGGTGGACGGATTGGAATGAATACAACTTATTATGAGTTCTCGGAAGACGAAGCCGAAGTGTTTGAAAATCTATAAAGGAGACAAGCGTATGACCGCGAGAATGAGACGACTTGCATCTGACTACGAGCAAGTCAAAAAAGACTTTACCGGTCACAAAAACATAATTGTTACTCCGATTGGCGATGCGCCGCCGGAGAAATATCATGTTACATATTTTGTGAACGGTATATATCTTCTGCCAGATGGCAGAATCGAAACACTCAGTCGGCATGAGGTGGAAATTACACTTCATGCTGATTATCCACGTTATAAACCGATTTGCAAAATTCTTACACCCATTTGGCATCCTAATTTCCGAGATGAACAAATCTGTATCGGAGATATTTGGGGGGCTGGCGAATCACTAAGCGATATTATCATCAATATCGGGGATATGATACAGTATAAATCATGGAATTCATATAGCCCTCTTTCAGCAGATGCGGCACAATGGGCAATGGACAATAAACATCTGTTTCCGGTTGGTAATGTTGAATTGCATATTGCCGATTATACTTCTGCAAAAGATACTGTGGATATCGATCTGTTTGATGACGAGGGGCAAAAAGTAGCGGAGCCGTCTTTTGCTGTTCATGAAAATGAAGGCTCTGCACAGATATCAGTCGCCGTTGCTACAACTGAAAAAGATGACGAGAACGACTTCGAGATTACAGCAGAAGAACTTGCAGGAATTGAATTTGTTCCAACCGCACAGCGTATGCAGACGGTATCTCATGGAGGAACAGTAAAAGGAAATAAGATTAACTTCAAAACTGTTTTTGTCAAAGGTTTACTGTGGGCGTTGATTGGCGCATTTATTGGTTTTGGTGTATCAGAATTAACTGATAATAACATTACCGGTGAAATTACCGCTGCACGGTTAAGTGGCCACGGAGAACTCGTCGAGTACTATGAATATACTGCTGATGCCAACAATGAGCTTGATAAGGTAGATGCTGAATTTAAGAAGTGGTGCTCTCAAAATAATGTAGATCCTGAAGATGAGGATGGTTTGTCTAAATGGATATCAAGTGGTGAAATTTCAGATGCGGTCGAAGGATACATAGAAGATTATCTGCAACTTAGCAATAAAGCGGATGATGCTCTCTATGATGTCTATGTAGATGAATACAATGAGAACGAAGATAAACTCGGTGATGCTTTAGCAACAGTAACAAGGATCAGTACTGCGCTTTGGTCGGCAATCATTGCATTGTTTATTGGGCTGTTCCTTGGCATTGGCGAGGGCGTGTTCTATGGCTCGAAGGAGAAAGCCATAAAATACGCTTTGATAGGCGCAGGTGTTTCTCTCGCCATTGGATTCGTTAGCGGTTATTTAGCACAATGGATGTATACCGAAATGCTTACGGATGATCCCGCTGACTTAACAGCAGCATTTGTTCGTGGCCTTGGGTGGGCAATAATGGGACTTGGCATTGGTATTGCTGTTGGTCTTATTAAGCCGGAAAAGAAACGTATCTTATTCTGTGCCCTTGGCAGTTTGGTAGGTGCCTTTATCGGCGGCTTCCTGTTTAACTATGTGGTTGACATCATTCCAAACGATATAGTTGCAAGAGGTGTTGCTATCGTTATCATGGGTATCCTGATTGGTGTTGGTGTTGGGTTGCTTGAACAGTTTGCAAAAGCTGCATGGCTCAAAGTTATTCGTGGTGAATTTGAAGGCAAGGAATATCTTGTCTTTGCAGGAACAACAAGCATTGGCAATAATGGCAAGAATACTATCGTTCTGTTCAAAGACAAGCTTGTCGGACCTCATCACTGCGATATTAAGTTAGAAGGCAGTAAGTATGTTTTGACAGATTGTGGTACACCTATGGGGACTATTGTAAATGGTCAGAAAACAGCACGGCACGTTCTTCGCCAAGGCGATACAATCGCTATCGGTAACTCTGTGTTAGTGTTTAATACGAAGTAAGAGATTAGGAGGCGAGTAATATCGTGAAGCCAATCAAAGTGTTACTCTCTTTGATGATTGTGGTGGCGATATTATTCGCCTCCACACTCTCAGTCTATGCCATTGGATTTAACGCTGAGGAAGTATATGAATCGGTATTTGTTGTTTATTCTGAAAATTCCCTTGGAAGTGGGTTTGCTGTAGGAAAGAATTGTATCGTGACAAACGCCCATGTTATTTCCAATGAACGAAATGTTTATGTGAAATCTTACGGCGGAGAGGAATACCAAGCAACTATTCTTGGAATAAATGAATTCCAAGACATAGCTGTATTAGTTATTACTGGAGCAGAATTTTCTTATCTCCCAATCGCTGATCTTTCAGTAATGAATACAGGTGATGACATATATGCAATAGGAGCGCCAAAAAGCATGGCATACACCTTAACAAAAGGAGTAATCTCCGCAAAAGAACGCATAGTCGGCTATAATACATATATCCAAATTGATGCCGCTATAAATGAAGGAAATAGCGGAGGTCCCCTATTGAATGATAGTGGACAAGTGTTGGGCATGAATACGCTTAAAATGTCAGACAGCGAAGGCATTGGTCTTGCAATTCCAGAAAATGTAATTTGTGACTATCTTAATGAACTGGGTATTGAGCTTGATAGTTCCGGAAATGTGGTAGATAAAGTACTCCCTTCTACGGGAGATACAATTGAGCCCACGCAGTCTAATAGTAATGACGAAACTCAAAATGATAAACCTTCTACTGAAAGCGAAAGCATATCGGTAATCACTTATGTAGCTTTTGTGATTGCGGGTGTTTCGCTGATTGGTAATGTGGTTTTGCTTGTTTTGTTAATATATCAGAAAAAGAAGAACTTAACCTTAAAATATGATCCTAAAGAACGAACTGACTTTGACATTGATATATGGGAGTGAAAACCGGTGGCTAAAAAGGCAAGAAAAAAAGTAAACAAAGAAAGTCAAGCATCGCTTCCCGATAATATATTGCCGCAGAATATTTTGCCTATGGGAGATCGAGTCGAAGAAAATAAAAATATCTATATTTCCCAGCAAGTGTATAAGGAAATCCATAAGTTCACTCAAAATAAGACTACCAATGAAAGTGGCGGTATGCTCATAGGCTGTGTCATTGACGAATTCGGCAAGACCAATATTGTGATAAGTGGATTTGTTGAAGCCAAGTATGCCGAAGGAACTCCAACCACATTGAAATTCACCCACGAAACATGGGATTATGTACACAAGGAAATAGAGAAAAAACATAGTGGTAAGAAAATAGTAGGTTGGATACATACTCACCCGGACTTTGGTATTTTTCTCTCCGAATATGACAAGTTTATTCAGCAAAACTTTTTTAGTGAAGATTATCAAATCGCCTATGTTGTAGATCCTATTCAGAACATTGAGGGCTTCTATTTCTGGATAAATGGAAATATTGAAAGATGCAAAGGATTCTACATCTACGATAAAACCGGCGTTAAGATTACGGTTGAAACAGAGAAAGAAGAAGCCGAATCTATTCCCGAAAAATCGCTGCTTAGTATCAAAAACATTATTCTTGCATTGCTTTCCGTTGCAGTTGTATTCCTTATTTTTTCTCAAATTTCAACAAATAACAAATTGGAACAGCTTCAAGAGCAACAGAAAACAATTGTTTCAAGTGCCAATCAAAGCTTAGCTTATATGCAGCAACAACTTGCATCGCAGGCTATAGAGATTGAAAACTTAAATAAGATGCTGAAAGGTGAAGAAACTGACATTCCTTCAAATGAATACGAAACTGTTCTGCCTTCCACCGAAGAAATTGAAGATGAATCAACAACGGAAGGCTCAGACAAAGGGACGGAAAGTACCGACACCTCCGAGCCGGTCGAAAAAACTACTAATAGTGTTTCATCGACCAAGAGTGCAAAAGAACAAGGAGGAACTGTGAGTGAATGATTATGTAGGCAAAATTTGTCCATTCTGCAAAACAGCTTTCCAAGAAACAGACGATATTGTTGTATGCAGTGAATGTGACATGCCACACCATAAAGACTGTTGGATTGAAAATCAAGGATGCACCACTTTCGGGTGCATGGGTTCTATCAAAGCTGCCGATGGATCGGCAACTACTGTTACAGCCAGCACTTTGGAATATGAAGATGATATTAAACCTGATCAAAATATTTTCTGTACCCGATGCAGAAGAAAAAATGATAATACAGCATTATTTTGTAGCGGGTGTGGAGCACGATTGGTAACAGGAATTTCTCAGCCTGAAGTTAAGCATACATTTACGCCTGCTGATCCTAACAATACTAATCCTTACAGATATACGAATCCGCAATACAATGGTTATCAGCAACAAACAGCATTCAATAATTCGTATGTGTATTCTTCAACCACAACAGTAGATGCAGATGTGGTTCAACTTATTGGAACAAAATCTGAGTATTACTATCCTAAATTTCAAGAGATGAAAGCCCAAAATAAGAAAACATCTTGGAACTGGTGTGCTTTTTTGGTAACTCCATATTGGTTGATTTACCGGAAGATGTATGGGTATGGTGCAGCTGTCCTTGCAGTAGCTTTCGTAATTTTTCTGATTGGCTCTGCCTTCCTATCATTGCTGACACTTGCCGGGTATATTGTATTGGGTATTTTTGCAAATTACATCTACATGACTTATCTTGAGAGTAAAGCGAATCAGATTAAGTCAATGACAGAACCTTATCGTTCTCAATTTATTGCTCAAAATGGCGGGGCAAATTCCACTGCTACCATTTTGACCATTATAGGATATTCAGTTCTTATTTTAATAATCTCTTTGTAAAGGAAGGTAAAAGGTGGACAAAGATTTTGAAATTGAAATCCAGGACAACGATGTAGAACAAACACAGAGCGTTCAGCTCCCGATGAATTTCTTGACTTTTGGTGAAATTGAAAGTGATGATGTAAAGGTTTATATCAAGCAAGATGTTTATAAAGCTCTTGAAAAACTGGCATCATCCGATACTAGCAAGGAACTTGGAAGTATCATCATTGGTGATTATGCTCAGGAAATGGGAAAAATGAATGTTATTATATCAAGTTATGTAGAAGCAAAGTATACGGATGCTTCTGCTTCAACTTTAACATTCACTCACGAAACATGGGATTATGTTCATGCTGAGCATGAAAGGTTGTATCCTAACCAAAAAATAGTTGGATGGCAACATACTCATCCCAACTATGGTGTTTTTCTGTCTAATTATGATCTTTTCATTCAGGAAAATTTCTTTAATATGCCGTTTCAAGTGGCTTATGTTATTGATCCCATTCAAAACATTCGTGGATTTTTCCAATGGAAAAATGGCAAAATTGAAAAACTAAAGGGATACTATATTTACGATGATGTTGGCAAGCCAATTAAGATTGAACAAACCAAAGTCGTCAAAAAAGATGATATTCCTCGCAAACCGCCAATATTAACAACCTCTCTCGTTGCTGTACTGTGCCTTGCAACTATATTTTTATCCTTCTTTACTGCTTCCCTGAATAAGAAATATGAGCAACAACTACAAATGCAAGATGAGATGCTTGAAGAAATTGATAATCAGAAGCAGTTACTCGATAACCAAGCTGATTCAATTTCCAAGCTTCAAGAACAGTTGGTGAACGGTATTCTTGACAGTAGTGGTCAGACTACTGCTGCTGACCTGATTGAAATGATTGAAAATCATGAATTAACACTTCAAAATCAAGATGCTGTATTGACTGAGCTGAAGGAGTTTGTGGAAAGCCAAAAGAACGATGGTGAAACAGGTAACAGTAATAAGATTGAATTTATTACCTACACTGTTGAATCTGGCGATAGCCTGTCAAAAATTTGTGATGAGTACGGTTTGGACTATAATTCCAACAAAGGAATTATTCTTGCCATAAATGGAATCAGCAATCCTGATCAGATTTATGTCGGGCAAACTGTCTTAATCCCATTGACTAAATAATACTAAAGCCGTCTGCCTTTCAAAATGAAAGGCAGACGGCTTTATAGTATCAGGTACGCTTAACTTTTTCTAATTCAATGAAAAAGAGGTCGCCAATATGTTGTTTTGTGATGCACCAATACATGCGATACTTCAAAATTTTCATATGTAAATTAGCTTCTTATTCACGATTTCTGTGGCGGCGTTGCGAACAGCATTCATTCTACCTACCCATATCATTTGGTCGTTTACCTTTAGCTGCTCGGTAATGCCTTGAAAACATATTTTCTGCCCGTTCATCAATGTCAGCAAGATAACTGTTTAACTTTCCGCTTGTAAGTAGATTCATATACAAAACTTTGTGGTGCTGTTTAAGATAATTTGCGTGTCGTTGTCCCCATATTCCGATAGACTTATGCTCTTGTTCGGAGAGTATGAGATCCGGTAGCATATAATCTCCAACCTGAGTATATGTCCCGCCCATTTGCTCAAATAATGATCTTTCCATAATATTTATCCTCCTGTTTTTATTGTACTTTCATTTTCCAGGAGGATGAAAAATAATACGAATGTGCCGATTTCGGACATAGCAAAACGCCGCCTTAGAATAAAGTCTAAGACGGCGTTTTCTGCTTGTATCAGAGCGAACATTTCACGGCGAAGCCGCGTAGGTGTTCGTCCAATATTTGTTTGGGAAGTATTGATAAAATAGATGCCCAAAGTTGCAGATAAAAAAACCGAATCGAAGCCCAGCGCAGCGGGTTCGATTCGGAGAGGAGCCGCGACAAAATGAGCGAGAGGTGACGTTTGAAAAAACGTCGCCGCGAACGATATGACATCCGCGGCGACGTGGTGGAGATGAGGGGAATCGAACCCCTGTCCGAAAATCGCTTACCAAGGCTTTCTACGAGTGTAGCCTGTGTTTTTAAATTCCCTCCGCAAAACGCCCACAGGCAGGCTTTTTGCATTGGTAGTCTTTTGTGCATGACCGGATACAAGACTACTTTCCGGTTCACGTTCACCGCTTAATCGACGCTCTTTGCCGGACCGCGGTGCTTCCGGTAAGAACGCGCGCTGCTAATTAAGCAGCAGCGTAAGCAACTTTATTGTTGTTGTTTCATTTATAAAATGCGGATTTTCAAGCGGTTCCGCACCGCTACTCGCTTACCAGGGCTTACAATCCCCGTCGAAACCTTTACATCCCCAAATATAAAAGGGAAATTCTTGCATCTTACCGGCGCTGTTCCTTTAAAGCACGCTCCATCGTCCGCCTGGCGTCTTTCTCTGCCAGATCAGCGCGCTTATCATAAAGCTTTTTCCCCTTACACAAGCCAACCTGCACCTTTACTCTGGAGCCCTTAAAATAAAGCGAAATGGGCACCAGCGCATACCCGGCCTGCTTGGTCAGGCCAAAAAGGCGCATAATTTCACGTTTGTGCATCAGCAGCCTGCGCACACGCAATGGGTCGCGGTTGAAAATATTGCCATGGGCGTAAGGGGTAACATGCATCCCGTTGATAAAAAGCTCTCCATGGTTAATGGAGCACCACGCGTCCTTCAGGCTCACCCTGCCCTGCCGCAGCGACTTCACCTCTGTTCCACAAAGCTCAATGCCGGCTTCCATGCTTTCTATAATAAAATAATCATGGCGCGCCCTTTTATTTTGCGCAATGGTTTTTACGCTTTCGTTTCCCATTTTCAACCCTCCTTTGCTTTTATACGCGCTGCCATTCTAACACAATCCAACGGACCTGTCAAATCTATTTTATGGCAATACAGCTGTTTAAATTGTCGAACAATCCATTGAAAATATTTTACATTTATGGTAAAATCAGCATAGAAATAAACAGGAGGCGCAAAAGATTTGCTGGACCTTACCAGAACAGAAATGCTGCTTGGACAGGCGGGAATCGCCAAACTTAAAAAAGCGCGTGTAGCTGTGTTTGGGATTGGCGGCGTGGGTTCTTATACCTGCGAGGCGCTTGCAAGAAGCGGCGTGGGCGCGCTGCTTTTGGTGGACAACGATACCATCGCCCCAAGCAACCTGAACCGCCAGCTGATTGCAACCTGCAAAACCATCGGCTGTACAAAGGTGGATGTGATGCGGGAACGCATCCTATCTATCAATCCGGATGCTGCCGTTTCCGCCTTCCCCGTATTTTACACCGCGGAAAATGCAGATTCCATAGATCTCTCTGCCTGTGATTATATTGTCGATGCAATCGACACCGTTTCTTCCAAACTTCTACTGATCAAAAAGGCAAAACAGCTGGGTATTCCAATTATCAGCTGTATGGGCACGGGCAACAAACTGGATCCATTTATGTTTGAAATTACAGATCTTTCCAAAACATCTGTATGCCCGCTTGCACGCGTGATGCGCCGCGAACTGAAAAAAGCAGGAATTGCACATCTGAAAGTTTTGTATTCCAAAGAGCACCCAAAAACGCCCCTTTTTCAAAACGAAACAGAAAACGAACTTTCTGCGCGCAGACAGACGCCGGGCAGTATAGCCTTTGTTCCTTCTGTTGCCGGGCTGATGATCGCCGGCGAGGTAATCAGAGACTTGATCCGGCAAATACAGTAAAGAGCGCGTGCCGGTTTTGTCTGGCGGCGTTATACATGGCGTTGCGGATAACAACCTTACAAAAGCGTGGAAGGCGTACTCGATATGCTCTTTGTATTCTTCCGTACAGGTCATAGAAATTCCCCCCTTTCCTAAAAGGCTTGTGCATGGTTGACAGGTTGCATTTATGATAATCAGGGGGCGGCAGCACTCCTTGCTGTCGCCCCTTGATTACCCTCCTGCAAAGGCGGGCGTAGCCCATTCATCTTGACCGTTGACTGCTCCGGCTGGGTTTGCTATTACCAGAAGTCATACTTATCTTGTGACTCGATGTTTGCACATCTCTGTTTTTCCACACTTGGGGCAGGTTAAATTGAACAGGCAATGCGCAGCACAACGCGCCCTGAAGCCTTTGTACTTAAAATTTTATTTACCGCTGTTACCATTGGCGCCGGCTTCAAGGGCGGTGAAATTGTTGCCACCTTTTTTATCGGAGCAACCTTTGGATGCACAATAGGCAGTCTGCTCGGTTTGAACCCCGGCCTTGCAGCGGCAATCGGGCTTGTTTCGCTTTTTTGCGGTGTTGTTAATTGTCCCATTGCCTCATTCATGCTCGGTATAGAACTTTTTGGCGCACAGGGGCTTATACTCTTTGCCATTGCCTGCGCCTTTCAGGCTATTATGGCCTTCACAGCAGCCAGAAAATCATGTATTCCAAGCTTAAAGCCAAATTTATTAATATCCATACAAAATAGGAGGAATTTCCATGAAAACAATTCAGATTACTCCAAAGCTGGCCGGCTCTCGCGTTATTATGGGCTGCATGCGCATTGGCACACTTTCCGTCGATAAGGTGGAGCATTTGATTGACGCCGCCATGGAAGGCGGTATTTCTTTCTTTGACCATGCAGATATTTATGCTGAAGGAAGATCGGAAAAAATTTTTGGCCAGGCGCTGCAGCGCCGCCCCGGCATTCGGGAAAAAATAAGGCTGCAAACAAAATGCGGCATTTGCAACGGCTATTATGATTTTTCCACAAAACATATTGTGGCTTCTGTAGAGGGCAGCCTGAAAAGACTGCAAACAGATTATTTAGACGTGCTGTTGCTGCATCGGCCCGACACGCTGATGGAACCCGAAGAAATTGCACAGGCATTTGAGAGGCTGCACAAAGACGGCAAGGTGCGCTGTTTTGGCGTAAGCAACCAAAATCCCATGCAGATAGAGCTTTTAAAAAAGGCTGTTGCACAGCCGCTTGTTATCAATCAACTGCAGTTTGGCGTTATGCATACCGGTATGATTAACAGCGGCTTTCATGTAAATATGGCCGATCCCGCCTCTGTAATGCGCGACGGCTCTGTTTTGGAATACTGCCGTCTGCATGATATCACCCTGCAGGCATGGTCGCCTTTTCAATACGGCTTTTTTGAAGGCGTGTTTTTAGACAATGCAAAGTTCCCACAGCTTAACGCCTGCATTGCGAAAGCGGCGCAAAAATACGGCGTTACAAACAGCGCCATAGCCGCTGCATGGATTTTGCGCCATCCCGCGAAAACACAGGTTGTAACAGGTACGACCAACGCGCAACGCCTTTTACAGATTTCCAAAGGCGCAGACGTCACACTGACCAGGGAAGAATGGTATGAAATATACCGCGCTGCGGGAAACGTGCTTCCTTGAAATTTACATAAATACAACCGCGCAGGTTTTACTCTCCTGCGCGGTTCTTTTCAATATTTTTTTTAATTCCTTCCATATAATGTTTTTTCAGCTTTTCAAAGCTTTCACAACTGATAACATGCTCAATGCGGCAGGCATCTTCCTTCGCCGTACTTTCTGTAACGCCAAGCGCGATCAGGCAATCTGATAAAACGCGGTGACGCTCATATACTCTCTGCGCTTCCGTCATCCCGCTGTCGGTTAACTCTATATACCCTTCCGCGTCTCTGCGAATATAGTTGTTTTCCTGCAGCTTTTTCATCGCCACACTTACGCTGGGTTTCGTAAAAGACAGTTCGTTTGCTATATCAATTGCGCGCACCATACCATTTTTCTGTTTTAAAACGAGGATCGTTTCCAAATAGTTTTCAGCGGATTCCTGCATTTTCATAACGTTCCCTCATCTGCTTTTATTTCCTTGTCTGTATTGTAACACACTCCGTTTTTTTTTACAACAGCAAAAAACGGGCAGGTGCATTTCTTTGCCTGCCCGTCTGCCGTCAAATTTTATGCCTGTACCTGCAAAAACTGCTCCTGCATATAATTGTAAACATCATCCGGCAGGTTTGAAAAATAGTAGCACTTGTCCAGATATTCCTGCGGCGGATAGATCAGTTCGTTATTTTTTAGATCCTCATCCAACAAATCGTACGCTGCCTGATTTGGTGTGGAATATCCAATATATTCCGCGTTTGCTTTGGCTACCTCTGCTTCCAGCATAAAGTTGATAAACTTTTCTGCAAGCTCCTTGTTTTTGCTGGTTTTGGGAATGCACATGGAGTCAATAAACAAATTTGAACCTTCCTTCGGCAGCACATAGTCAAGCGCTTCATTGTTTTCCATCATCATGGCAATATCCCCTGCATAATAAGGTGCAAGTGCGGCCTGGTCGCCCTCCATCTCTGTAAAGACCTGATCCATCACATATTTTTTCAACAGCGGCTTTTGTTCCTTTAAATAGGCTGTTGCCGTATCTATATCTTCTTTTGTCACTACGCTTGGATCAATTCCCTTGAGCTTCATGGCAATTGCCATGGCGTCCCTGGAGTTGTTAAACATCAGCATATTTCCCTTGTATCTTTCATCCCACAGCGCATCAAAACTGTCCGGCTTTTCCTCCACCATTTCCGTATTATAAACAAGCGCTACCACACCCCAGGAGTACGGCACGCTATATTTATTTTCTTTGTCAAAATCCAGATTTTTATATTCATCCATAATATTTTTATAGTTGGGAACGTTGTCAAAATTAATCTCTTCAAGCATATCCTCTTCAACCAGCTTATGGATCATATAATCAGAAGGTATAATCACATCATAAGAAGAACCGCTGTTTTTCAGTATATTATACATTTCCTCATTGGTTTCATAATTGGTATAATTGACTTTAATCCCATACTGCCGCTCAAATTCAGCAATAACATCCATGGAACCGTCTTCCCCGTTGGAAATGTACTCGCCCCAGTTATAAACGTTGATTTCCCCCGCCTGTCCTTCTGAAGAGCAAGACGCAAGCAGCGCAATCCCGCTTATAAGCAACATACAAAGTACCACACACAAACCTTTTCTCATTTTTAAGATTCCTCCTTTTATTCTACCGGCGTACAGTGCATCTATCTGCACCGCCGGGTAATAGCAGTAACATATACTGTCTGAAAATGCTCGTTACCGGCCCGCTGCAGCCTTTTCCGCCCTGCGGTCGCGAATATTGACAAAAATTAAAATTGCAAGCGTAACTACAAACAAAAGCGTAGACAGCGCGTTGATCGTAGGCGATATTCTTCTCCTGAGCATCGTGTATATTTCGATCGGCAGAGTCTGGAACTGGGGGCCTCTTGTAAAATACGTGATGACAAAATCATCCAGCGAGTAGGTAAAAGACATCAAAAAGCCGGAAAGCACACCCGGCAGAATTTCCGGCATGACCGCCTTAAAAAAGGCCTGCCGCTGGTTGCAACCCAAATCCAAAGCAGCTTCATATACATTGCGGTCCATCTGGCGCAGCTTAGGCATAACATTTAAAATGACATATGGCGTACAAAAGCTGATATGCGCCAAAAGAACCGTTGCAAAGCCCATTTCAAAACCCATCAGCCCGCCAAGGAACGCAAAAAGAAGCATAAATGAAACGCCCGTGACAATTTCCGGATTAATAATCGGGATATTAGACACATTTGTGACCAGCGTTTTTTTAACACCCCTGTAATTATAAAAACCAATAGCTGCAGAAGTGCCAAGCACAGTTGCAATAACCGCTGCCAGAACGGCAATAATCAGCGTATTGTACAAAGACGTCATAATCGCTGAATTCTGAAACAGCTCTGTATACCATTTAAGCGTAAATCCCTTCCATACAGAGGTTTTTCCATCGTTAAAGGAATACAAAATCAAAACGGCAATGGGTAAATACAAAAAAACCATGACAAGGCCGACATAGATTTTGGAAGATATTCTTTTCATACAACGGCCTCCTCGTCCCCAAAGCGGTTCATGATAAGCAAAAAAATCAGGATAATCACCATCAGCGCCAGCGACAGGGCCGACCCTACATTTTTATCACGTTGAAAAATGTTTTCTATCACGTCGCCAATCATTTTATCGTTTGTACCCCCCAGGTACTGCGAAACCAAAAAGGTGCTTGCAGATGGAACAAACACCATTGTAATGCCGGATATAATCCCGGGTACGCTCAATGGAAAAATAATTTTTGAAAAGACCCTGTATCTATTGGAACCCAGGTCCTGCGCCGCTTCAATCAGACTGTTATCAATTTTTGTCATAACAGTATAAATAGGCAACACCATAAACGGCAGAAAATTATATACCATACCCAGTATCACCGCACCGCTATTGCCGATCAGCGCCACATCCAGCCCCAAAAGCTTAACCGCCAGGTCGACCAGCCCGTCGTTTTGCAAAAGCAGCACCCAGGCGTAAATACGCAAAATAAAATTCATCCACATGGGCAACATCAAAAGCATAACCAGCAGCTTTTGCGCGCTTTTTTTTGCCCTTGCAATAATATAGCTCAATGGATAGGCGATCACCAGGCAAATTGCAGTTGCCGCAAGCGCAATCCACAGCGACCGCACAAAAACATCCGTATAATACAGACTGTCAAGAAACGGCTGTAGGGAAACAGCACCGCTTTGGTCGGTAAAAGCATAATATACCACCATTCCAAGCGGGATAATTGTAAAAATAAGCATCCACAGCAAATATGGATAGGAAGGCGCCTTAGATTTCACCTTGCTTCCACCCCCCTGCCGCCTGCACCGGCACAGACCTTGAACACAGCGTCCTCAAAACGAAAGCTAATCTGTACATAAGTTGCGATCTGCTCGTCAATGTCGCTGGACATCAGCCATTTCCTTTCGTCCGTTTCTATAATAATTTCATTATGTTCGCCTTTATAAATAACAGATTCTATATAGCCCTCCAGTGCCCCGCTGCCATCGCCAGCAATATACACGCCGCCTGGCGGGAGCGTTACATCCAAAAGCGTCCCCTGTGGGAAGCAGTGGCGCTCCACCGTTACGCTTTTTCCTTCTATTTCTATGGACATAGAATTGTTTTCTGGATCGCTTTCCAGAACCCGCGCCTGGAACAGATTGTCCTGCGTGGGGAAAAGCTTTTCCATAATATGAATGTTGTCTGGCACCACATCCATGCCTACAGCCTGTCCCACATCCACGCTTTTCGTGTTGTGGATCAGCCAGGTACAGCCGTTGCATACAACTGTCATCTCATAATGTACACCCTTAAAAACGGTGTCGGTTACCATACCGGTCAGTTTTCCTTCCCCGGGTGGTACAATTTCCACATCTTCCGGACGGATAACAACATCTACCGGCCTGTTTTTTCCAAAGCCTGCATCTATACATGGAAATTGAACGCCCAAAATGGTAACTTTATAATCGTCGTCCATCATTCCGTTTAAAATATTCGCTTCGCCAATAAAATCCGCTACAAAGGCGTTGGCAGGCTCATTATATATATCGATTGGCGCCCCAATTTGTTCAATTTTTCCGTTATTCATGACAACAACCGTGTCGGACATGGTCAGCGCTTCCTCCTGATCATGCGTTACATACACAAATGTTGTTTGCAGCTTTTGCTGCAGATTTTTCAGTTCTATCTGCATATCTTTGCGCAGCTTCAGATCCAGCGCACCCAGAGGTTCGTCCAGCAAAAGGATTTTAGGCTCGCACACAAGCGCGCGCGCAATTGCCACGCGCTGCTGTTGCCCACCTGAAAGCTTGGCTACAGGCCGCCTTTCATACCCCTTTAAATCTACAATTGCCAACATTTTTCTGACCTTTTCTTTTATTTCCGCCTCCGGCAGCTTTTTCAGGCGCAGGCCAAACGCCACATTTTCAAAAACGTTTAAATGTGGGAACAGTGCATATTTTTGAAATACTGTATTCACATTGCGCTTATGCGGCGGTACTTTGTTAATCTTTTTTCCGTCAAACATGATATCGCCCCGATCAGGCTCCAGAAAACCTCCGATCAGGCGCAGCGTTGTGGTTTTCCCACAGCCGGAAGGGCCGAGCAGCGTGACAAATTCTTTGTCCCTGATGTCAAGATCAATCCCATTAAGGATTACTTCCCCGTCAAAGGTCACGTAAATATCCTTTAAAGATACTACGATATTTTGACACATATTCCCACCCCCACACAAAATAAAAGAATGGAGTGCATGTACATACGCACAATGTATGCAATCATCTCCAAGTTAAAAGTATATGTACTTTTTGTCAATTTGTCAATTATCCAACAAAAATAAATTCCAGCTTGCAGGGCCAGTCTGGATCTTACAGAATCATTTACAAAACCTGTATTTTTCGCATTGCTCTTTTCTGTCCGTCCTTTTTCTGTTTTGGTTGACAGCAAGCACAGAAAAGGGTACCCTTTCCATAAAAATGCGCCGCATTTTCCCTTGTTGGGAAATCTCTCAGACCCTTTTGTTTCCTTTTATTTATTCTCCGTCCGATGAAGGTAATTTGTTGCACTTTATCCCCTCTTATATATAATGCCTACTTTATGATTTTGCCAGAGCTCCGGACAGGTTTTTTAGAACTTTCCGCCGGATAATAAGGAAGGCAAAGCGAAAGCTTATTGTTGACACTATCTTATTTGTGCTGTATAATAGTAAGGCGCGGAGGGCAAATCATTCAATTTATGAAATGATAGCCGGATAAGGCACAAGCTGAAATGCTTGTACTTTATCCGGCTTTTTTGTCTGGAAGGTGGGGAAATTATGCAAAAGGATTTAACCCAAGGCAGTATTAAGAAACACTATTTCAAATATTTTTGTGCTGCTTTCGGAAGTTCAATGATAACTTGCATTTACGGCTTAGTGGATGCTGCCGTTGTCGGTCAGTATCAGGGGCCGCAGGGCACAGCGGCATTGTCGATTGTAATGCCGATTTGGACAATTCTATTCAGTTTGGGCTTACTGATTGGCATTGGTGGATCGGTCAATTACTCGTACTACAAAGCGCAGGACAAAACAGACAAAGCCAACGCATATTTTACGCTGTCGCTTATTTTGACCTCTGTTGTTGCGCTCCTCTGTTGGATTGGGTTGACGGTGTTTGACGATGCGCTGTTATGCCTTTTTGGGGCAGATCGCACACTTCTTCCACTTGCAAAAGATTACTTGCTTCCGATTAAATTTGTAATTCCCACATATCCGTTCAGTCAAATGCTGGCGGCTTATTTAAGAAATGACAACGCCCCGGGGCTTGCTACTTTTGCAACCCTGTTCGGCGGTGTGTTTAATGTCTTGGGGGATATGTATTTTGTGTTTGGCCTTAATATGGGAATGTTCGGGGCCGGTCTGGCAACAGCTATCGGCGCATCGCTTTCCATCGTAATTATGCTCTCACACTTTGTTTCCAAGAAAAACACACTCAAGCTGTCGCGCATTTACGGACATATCCATAAGGCAAGAGTTTTGTCTGTAAACGGTTTTTCCTCTTTCGTGTCGGATATGGCAATGGGTGTGATTGCCATGCTGTTCAATCGTCAAATCATGTACTATTTTGGTGCAGAGGCTTTGGCGGTGTTTGGGGTAATTGTTCAGATATCCAGCGTTGTCCAATGCTCCACATATGGCGTCGGACAAGCAACACAGCCAATTATCTCTGCAAATTTCGGCGCGGGAAAATGGGAACGCATTAGGAAAACAAAGAAATATGCACTATGGACAGTCGCGGTTATCGGCGTATTATGGACAAGTGCTGTTATACTGTTTCCTAACGCCTTTGTAAACCTTTTTATGACCCCAACGGATGATGTTTTACAGATTGCTCCGGAAATTATGCGTATCTATGGTCTTGCATATATGATTTTGCCATTAAATATTTTTTCAACATATTACTTCCAATCAGTGATGAAACCTACGAAAGCTTTGGTTGTTTCTTTGGCCCGCGGTATCGTTCTATGCGGTATTCTGGTGTTCCTTTTGCCCGCAATTTGGGGTGCTGCAATGCTATGGTGGGTAATGCCTGTCACCGAATTGGCCGTAGCAATATATGTAATCTGTTCTTTCAAGCGAATCAACTTTGAAAAACAGAAAATATAAATAAAACTGGCAGTATCAGCCGTCAGGTTCTTTTTGTTTATGGTACTTCCCCATCGGCGTTCATCGTAGTAGCGCCGCTGCGTTTTTATCCGCAGAAAACAACCGCCCCAATTTCCCCAGGTTAAACATGTATTTTTCTTTATAAGCTTTATCTTTTCCGCTTCCAGTAATTTGCTGCGTTTTACACTTTTTAACAATATGTAAATTGCCGGTCTTTTTCTTTACTAATCCCGCAAAGAATGCTATAATCTGTGTAAATTCAAGTAAAAAAAATCTGCATATTTTTTTCATAGAAAGGATGGCCGAATATGACCCTATGCCCCAAATGCAACCACGAATACGACGAAAAGCTTGGTAAATGTCCTGTATGCGGCTACAACCCGCAACAAGAAGTAGAGCAGTTGCTGGAAGAAGCAAAATCACATTATAATCAGGGGGAAAATTCCCCGTCTTATCACGACGGCTTTGATGGCGGATCTGACAGCACGCCGCAGGCTACAGACAATATGCCGTCTGTACAGGATCCCTATCATGATGACTTTGACAATCCTGTCAAAGAAGAAGAAAATGAGCCTCCGCTTCCGGAAAAGTTGCAGGAATATAACGTAGATGTGCGTAAGGCATACGATAAAAAGAAACGGCTGCCGCTTGGCGTAAAAATTGTGATCGCAATTGTTGTGATCCTGGCTGTTTTGATCGGTGCAATGTTTCTTTTTGGCGTTATAAAGGTTGAAGATGGAAATGTAGTTTTCCACCCGGAAAGCATACCCGGTATAACAACACAAGAAACGAACCCCAGCGACACATCCTCTTCCGGACAACCGCCTACAAACGCGCAGGGAGGAACCAGCACCGGTACAAATCCTGCCGGCGGCGGTACGTCGTCTGCTTCGTCTTCAAGTGAAGAGAGCGAAAATACATCCGCAGGACCAGACGGGTCCTCTTCCACAGGCAATTCTTCCAACAGTCCGGCGTCTTCGGGATCCTCTTCCGCTTCCTCCGATACTCCTTCCTCCTCGCCGGCGCAGGGAAGTTCCGGTGCAACCTCCTCTCCCGTTACCATCAACGGAGAAACCTTCCATGTGGGCGATGTCGTTACATATACAGTCTATCTGGGCAACATCAACCCCCTCGTGTGCGGTGTGCAGGCAGTGATTCATTATGATTCCAGCCTGCTTAAGGTTAACCCGTCTTCGCTTTCGTTTCCAAATCTTTCGGGCGTCGTCTCAAATACCGATATAGACGACGCAATCTATTTCAACTGCAGCAATCCTGATGGTTTTGAATTTGCACAGGAACATCCTCTGGTAAGCGTAACATTTACCATTCAGGAGGCGGCTTCCACCGCATGCGATATTGATTTTGAACTTGAAACGCTCATTGATTTTGACAGTAGGCCATTGGAAGGCGACCTGCGCCAGAGCGTTACAAAAGCATAACTTTATCTAAAAACATTCCGGCCCCATAAACCATTTGGCCGGAATGTTTTTTGTCCTGAACAGATCATTCTGTCATAAATAAAATCCCCAGCGTATTGGGGCCACAGTGGGAAGAGATCGTGCAGCTTGCCCTTGTAACAAAAATTTCTTTAAAATACCGCTTGCTTTCCAAAAGCGCCTGCACCATTTGCTCCCGTTCTTTGGAAATTCCGGAATGCGTAATAAAAATATGGTCCTTTTTTATATGCGCATATTGCGTAAGCTTATCTTCCACATAGTTTTGCAACACTTTTTCAAGCTTGCCTCTGTACTTTTTCCCAACGCCCATGCTTCCCCCGTTTTGGTTATCCACTTCTATACAAGGCTTTAAGTTTAACAAATTTGCTCCCAGCATTGTAATGGTAGAGCAACGCCCCCCGGCACGCATAAAATCCAACCTGTCTATAATAAAACTGGCATGGCTTTTTGCCGTTGCCGACCGAACATATTCGGCAGTCTGCGCCGCGTTCATCCCTTTTTGTATACATTGCGCCGCTTCAATGGCCAACAGTCCGGTTCCTGTGGAGAGGTTGCAGGAATCTACCGGAAACACATGCCCCAGCTCCCTGGCTGCCGCCAGGCAATTTTGATGCGATGTGGAAAGCGCGCTGCCTATATTGATATGCACAACATCATACCCCTGTGCAACAAACGGCCTGAAAAAATTTGCATACTCTTCCATATTGACAGCCGAAGTCTTGGGCAGCTCTCCCGTTTGATAAAAATGCTCATAAATTTGATCCGGCATAATATCCACACTGTCATCATAGCTTTTTCCGCCCAACACAATATGCAGCGGAAAGGTTTGTACTTTATACCTTTCTTTAAGCTCCGCGCTTAGATCACAGGTGCTGTCAGCGGTAAGCAAAACCTTTCTGTTCAAAAATGATTCCTCCTTAAAAAATAACAATAATGTTTTTGTGACAATATGTTCTATTTCAATAACAGTATAATAGGATTATAAAAAAAATCTTTGGCAAATGCAATAAAAAATCAAAAGTAAAGGACGGATTTATACTATGATTGCAAAATATACGTTTGGCGCGCCTATAGAAACAACCGCCGTTGTTGGGAAATATATGTCCACACAAGATCCAATGCCCTTTTTCAGCCTGGACAAGCCCACAGAAAAAACACTTTCCTTCCGCTATAAAATGCATCGCACCGATATTGTATACGGGCTGGGACAGGCTGTTCGCGGCATCAATAAGCGCGGCTGGAAATATGAAAGTTACTGTACGGATGATCCAAACCATACAGAAACAAAAAACGCTTTATACGGTGCGCACAATTTTCTTTTAATAAGCGGCAGCCATACATTGTTTGGCGCTTTTTTTGATACGCCCTCGCGCATTGCCTTTGATATAGGCTATACAAAGCAGGACCTGCTTTGTATCACAAGCAGCCAGCCCGACCTTGCGCTTTATATTTTGACAGGAACAACGGAGGAAGAAATTGTCGGAGCATTCCGGCAGCTTATCGGAAAAAGCTACGTTCCGCCGCGCTGGGCGTTTGGTTTCCAGCAAAGCCGGTGGGGATATCAAAACACGCAGGATATAGAAGCCGTGGCTGCCGGCTATAAAGCCTGCGATATTCCTTTAGACGCAATTTATTTGGATATAGACTACATGGAACGCTATAAAAATTTCACCATTGATCAGAAAAAATTTCCTGATTTTAAACAGTTTGCAGAAAAAATGAAAAAAAGCGGGATTCATCTTGTCCCTATTATAGACGCTGCGGTAAAAATAGAAGAAGGATACGACGTCTATGAAGAGGGTAAAGCAAATGGATACTTTTGCAAGGATGAAAACGGAAAAAACTTTGAAGCCGGTGTATGGCCTGGAAAAACCTGCTTTCCAGATTTTCTCAATGGCCGTGCACGCCGCTGGTTTGGAGATAAATACAAGCGGCTTTTAGACTGTGGGATTGAAGGCTTCTGGAACGATATGAACGAACCGGCTATATTCTATTCAAAAAATGGTCTGGACAAAGCCTGGAAATCCATAGAACAGTATAAGGGAAAAAATATGGGGATCGATACATTTTTCACTATGCGCGACGTTTTCCAACAGCTTTCCAACAACCCGGAAGATTACAGAAGTTTTTACCATACTATGGACGACAACACCGTGGTGTGCCACGATAAGGTACACAACCTGTATGGATATTATATGACAAAAAGCGCTGCGCAGGCATTTGATGCGCTGTGCCCTGATAAACGCATCCTGCTATTTTCCCGTGCTTCTTATATTGGCATGCACCGTTACAGCGGTATTTGGACCGGCGACAACCATTCCTGGTGGTCCCATCTGCTGCTCAATATCAAAATGATGCCCTCTTTAAATATGTGCGGTTTCCTTTATACCGGCGCCGACGTCGGCGGTTTTGGCGAAAATGTAACCAGAGATCTTTTGCTGCGCTGGCTTGCTTTTGCCGTTTTCACGCCGCTTATGCGCAACCATTCTGCACTTGGTACAAGGGAGCAGGAATGCTACCGCTTTGAAAACACAGAAGATTTCCGGCATATTATTGCGCTGCGGTACAGGCTGATCCCCTATTTATACAGTGAATATATGAAAGCCGTACAAAACGACAGCATGCTTTTTAAACCGCTTTCTTTTGTATACCGTGATGATCCTATGGCCAAGGCAGTGGAGGATCAGCTTTTGGTCGGCGACAGTATTATGGTCGCTCCTGTTTATACACAAAACGCACAGGGCAGATATGTTTACCTGCCCGAAGATATGCTTTATATTAATTTTCAAACAGAAGAGCAATATACATGCACACCGCTTGCAAAGGGCGTACATTATATCTCTGTGGCGCTCAGCGAGATACCTCTGTTTCTGCGGAAAAATTGCATCCTGCCGTTGTGTAAAAGCGCGAGCTGTACCGATTTGCTCGACTTAAACCACCTGGAGCTGCTTTATTATACAGACAGCCGCGCCGTTTATACGCTGTATGAGGACGACGGCGTCTCTAAGCGGCAAAATGGAAAAATGTCCGTTTTGACCGTAACAAAGGAAAGCAGCGGTTACACGGCAGCATGTGAAGATTTGGAAAAGACGCTTTCTCTGGGGAGGCGTGATTATGCATGAAAAGCAAAATAAAAAAATATATACCCTGGGGGAAGAAATTTTTAACGCGGTTTCTCACGGAACCGGCAGTCTTCTTTCCATTGCCGGTACTGTCATTTTAATTGTTTTTTCCGCTATTTATAACGACGTCTGGGCAATTGTCAGCAGTTGTATTTATGGAGCTTCTCTGATTATTCTATATACAATGTCTACCCTGTACCATGCTATTACCAACCAAAAGGCCAAACGCTTTTTTCGTATTATGGACCATAACACCATTTTCTTTTTAATTGCGGGCACCTATACGCCGCTGACGCTTGTCTGTCTGCGCGGTACACTGGGGTGGATTTTATTTGGTGTTGTGTGGGGGGCTGCTGTCATTGGAATTGTATTAAATTCCATTGACCTGGAGCGTTTCCGGAAGCCCTCCGTCGCTTGCTACATTGCAATGGGATGGGTTATTATCTTTGCAATTAGACCTTTAATGGATTCTATTCCTTCCATCTCTCTGCTTTTTCTGTTGCTTGGGGGCGTTTTTTACACGGTGGGCGTTATCTTTTATGCAGTCAAAAAAATCAAATACTTTCACTCTGTCTGGCACTTATTTACCATAGCCGGCAGTGTTTTCCATTATTTCTCCATTTTGCTTGCAATCATTGGATAAGCATACCATATAAAAACAACCGGCCCGGTGCTTATAGCTGCACCGGGCCGGTTCACCATTTACCTATTATGCTATAATCTCGCCGTCTGTTGTTCCTGCAAGCCCCGCCGCATTGGCTTCGTCTGTATCAACATGCATAGCAGGCGCGAACTTATCGCTTACGCGTACCACCACATCGCCAAATATCAGCTTTCTTCCCTGGCCGCCTACAGACACAGAAACAATCTGTTTATCATGCAGGCCATACTGCTTTGCGTTTTCCGGCGTTAAGTGAATATGTCTCTTGGCAACAATTACGCCACAGTCTATTTCTATTTCACCCGCAGGGCCCACCAGCTTACAGCCCGGCGTGCCGGCAATATCACCCGACTCCCGCACAGGCGCTGCAATGCCAAGCTTCCTTGCGTCTGTAAAAGCTACCTCTATCTGCGTTGCACGCCTGACCGGACCTAAAATAGACATGGTAATATCGCCTCTCGGGCCTACCACCTTTACTTTCTCTTCACAGGCAAATTGCCCGGGTTGGGAAAGATCTTTTTTATTTGTCAATTTTGCACCCTTTCCAAAAAGCGCCTCCAACGCTTCCTGCGATACATGCAAATGCCTTGCTGATGTTTCAACCATAATCTTCATAAACCGTACCACCATTCTTTTGCAACATTTCTGCTTACTGCATCTATTTTTATATCTTCTATATTTTACAGCTGTTTGCGTGCAATTGCAAGTTTTATATATAAATATTTTGCTTCATGGGTACATTTATGCTATAATAAACCCATAAAGTACAAACCTGTAAGGAGGTTTACAACCATGTACGATTCCTGGGATAAACTGGAGATTGACTGTTTGTGCTGTGAAAAATGCAGCCTATGCAAAACGCGCACAAACGTTGTATTTGGCGTTGGCAATAAAGAGGCCGAAGTTTTATTTATCGGCGAAGGTCCCGGCCAAAACGAAGATTTACAGGGCGAACCTTTCGTTGGCAGAGGCGGACAGCTGCTGGATAAAATGCTAACAGCTATAGATCTTGACAGAAAGAAAAATATTTACATTGCCAATATTGTAAAGTGCCGCCCGCCCAAAAACCGCGATCCGCTTCCAGAAGAACAGGAACAGTGCATAGACTGGCTAAAAAGCCAGGTTCGTTTAATACGTCCAAAAATTATTGTATGCTTGGGAAGAATTGCCGCTATGAAAATTATCAAGCCGGATATAAAAATTACAAAAGAGCACGGTATTTTTTTTGAAAAAAACGGTGTTTTAATGATGGCTACTCTACACCCGGCGGCCTTATTGCGTAACCCGCGGCAAAAACCTGAAGCTTTCGAGGATTTTTTAAAGCTCAGGGAAAAAATTCATGAAATTTGTCTGCACACCTATCATGCAACATCCTCATAACCTTTATCATTAGCTTGCGCAACGTATCAATATTCTGCTACGTGATAAATACCCTCCTGGCTTTGAACCGCCCCAGTAAAAACGGACAATAGACAAAAGCCCCCTGATGTAGGAAAATATAAGCACTACATCAGGGGGCTTTTATTATGAGCAAAAGGATCTGGACAGACATTAAAACTGGAACCAGAGATCCTTCTTCTGCGGGAGAAAGAAAAAACGCGGCAGCAGATTGCAGACCTGTGGGGATTAAAAAAGATCCAGACCAAAAACTGGGTCAGTCGATATAATTGGGAACAGGCCGGGCTGCCGCTTAAACGCCGTGGACGGCCAAAGGCATTTTTACGGCAAGAAAACTTGCGTGGCGGGAAGCCATATTTTAGGGCTTTCCCGCCTTGATTCCCCATCAGCAAAGACGGGCGAGACCGTCACGGTTTTTTTGTAGGCTTTGAGAAAAATAAAAGATATATCCCAAATCCAATTTTAATCAGTCCATCAATAAATGCTAAAACAATAAATGGAATTGCTGGAATAAATATTCCTATTACAGCATTAACAGAACATAAAATTGCAATTCCTATCATTGAAATTCCATGGACAAAATAGAACGGGATAAAATGAAGCCCAACGGCAAGGAAAGTCATTAACCAAATCATTCTCCAATCCTGCATTGGAAAAAATGGTCCCGCCAAAATGAACATAAGAGGAAACAAGATGGCAATAGAGAAAATAGCCATGTTATTTTGAAATTTTGATGATTTCCCCCATGATAGCTTTGCTACTACCTTTTTGTTTATTGCTGATATGTAAAATCCCACAACAAGGCCTACAGTAAATATGACAGGGTGTATCTTTTGTTCTCCCCCCAAAATGGCAGAGAGCATGATAATACCGCCGATTATGATAAACCATAATCCACAACAACGCTTATCGTTATACTCTCGAATTTCATTTTTTTGATAGCCTAAAAATCCCATGCCTTTTCCTCCTTATATTCTGGCTTATTGTCTTACTTCTGCCCCACTGTAGGTTTGGATCTTTCAGCAGTTCCAGCCATTCAGAAATCAGACCTGGTAATAACTTATGGCCAACATCTCTTAACCTTCAAGTTTCTTTTCCCGCCTGCTTCTATCATTTTTTCAGCCAACTGCTGAAACAGGACGGCGGCTCCTCGTCCATTTCGTGTTCCTCTATCTTAAAAAGGGAGGCAACTTCTTTACGAAGTGCCTCCCTCGAGAGAGCTTTTTTATCTGCTAAAAATACAAAACCCTCTTACTCAGCAGTTGTTTTCTTTTTCGCTGCAATCACAGCCACGCCAAGGGCCGCTACAAGAACTACAGCCAATACAACATAAGGTGTGGAATCACCTGTAGAAGTTGCGCCGGAGCTCGTGCCGGAAGCTGTGCTGCTTGTGCCGGAAGCCGTGCTGCCGCCGCTACTTGTGGTGTCAGCATCCCCGCCGCTTGCGGTATCGGAAGAACCTGCATCAGCAGAGTCAATTCCCAGCTGCTGCTCAAGCTCTGCAACTAATTCAGCCGTTGCAATGTCCGGATAGTTTGTCTTAAACGCTTCCAGAACCTGATTTGCATCTTCACCCGGAGCTAAAACTTCGCCCACAACGGAACCAATGCTCGTAATTGCAAAGTGCGGGCCGTAATCTGCGTTGTTGTTCTGCCAGGTTGCCCTTGCAGCCGACTTATTGGAATCCATTGGGTTTTCAATCGGTGTATCAGGGTCGATCAAAATGGTATCGCCAACGCACGGATCGCCAAAGGTGAGGTCGTAGGTCTGCATACCGGTATCGATGCTGATGATGATCATATTCCAGTTGCCGGAAGGAATTTCATAGCTGTACTTGTTGCCTTCCACCTGTTCCATTTTTTCATTCTTTGTCTGCCATGCATACAGTTCGTCTGCACCGTTTTCCCAAACATGGCAATAAACTGCTTTGGCAGCCTTTGCCCATGTGTCGGGAAGTTCAGCATAAATTGTACCGCCGCCAAAGGCAGACGCGCTGATACCGGCAATGCAGAATATGGAAACAACCATCACTGCAACCAGTATAACGCTAAACACTTTCTTGGACATTTTTGTCTCCTCCTTAAATAAAAAACATTTTCATCCGAAGCTTTTATAACTCCAGTACTGTAATTATACATCATGCAAAATAAAACTTCAACCATTTTTGAAATTTTTTTATATTTTATTGCCTTAAAGCATTGTGTCTAAATTATTTTATTGAATATTTAAAATAATATAGAAGAAAATCCTGCATTACATGAAATCGACTTTCCCGGTAATCCGCCGCGTGTCTGGTCTGTGGAAAGCACATTGCTCTATAAAAAACCCGCCCGGATGTTTTGCATCCGGGCGGGATAGTATTTCCCTTTAATGAAAAGGAATGGTTCAAACAGGCAACGATTATGCCTGTTCTTTTCTCTTGCGCGCAACCACAGCTACGCCGGCTGCCGCCACAAGAATGGTTGCAAGAACAACAAACATTACAATGTCCTGCGCCGTGTTGACTGTGCCGGGCGCTTTTCCATCAGGCGTTACAGTAGAACCGCCGCCTGTTGTTGCAGGCTCTGTTTCCATCACTGTAGATGTACCAGGTTCTACCGGCGTTACATTTGCCGCATCATTTCTGATATAGGTATAATCCATATCAAAATACGGGTTCTGTGTATAGCCGTCTTCTGTATACTGAACTTCACCGTCAATGGTAAACGGTTCGGTCGTCTGCGCACCTGTCAGGGGGTTAAAGAAGACCTGTGTGGTCTTATGCAAACGGTTGACAATACCTGTCAACTGATTTTCTTCTTCCGTAACCTCACCTGTAAGGACAGTCATCGTACCGCAGAGATCCGCAGCTTCCAGATCATTTAAGATCGGGTCGTCTGTATTGATATCCACCGTCTGGTATGCAATATCCTGCTTGGACTCGTCATAATCCTCATCTGTTGGCAAGCCTTTGTCAACACCGTTGTTCCAAAGGATAAACGGTACATAGGAAGGTGCAATCGCATAATAAATGTTGCCGTATGCCGCAGCCAATTCTGCTTCTGCAGCTGCAAGCTCTTCTTCCGTTGCATCCGGATTTTCATCCTTGAATTTTTCAATCATCGTGGGCAGCAACTGTGTGGCGGGCACACCAGGCCATTCGCCGTTGTTTTCTGTCCCATTATACCAGTAGAAGCCAATTTCATAGCCTTCTTCTTTCTTATCTGCATTTGCAAGCCATTCGTCCGGTGCTTCAAAATAGAAAACCTTGTAATAGCCGTCCCAATCGGGATGTGCTTCGTCGCCCGGCTGACCGTTGTTTGCCATCATTCTCTCAGGCATTCTTACCTTATAAGGGGAAGGGATACCTCTTGTACGGCCATATTCATCGGTCGGAGAATCGGTCGGAGCGGTATCAGTCGGATCGGTCGGTTCCGGTGTATCGGTCGGATTGGTCGGCTCCGGTGTATCGGTGGGGTTGGTCGGTTCCGGCGTATCAGTCGGGTTGGTCGGCTCCGGCGTGTCGGTGGGGTTGGTCGGCACATCGCTGGGCTCCGTACCAGTGGGCAGTGTGGGCAGTTCTGCAAAAATTGTCTCCAGCTGCGCTGTCAAAGCTGCCAAAGTTTCATCCGTCGCAAGCGTAGGATAGTTTGCAGCCCAGGCCGTTACAATGCTCTCAGGCGTCTCGCCGGGAAGCGGTGTCGTACCAACAATATTTCCAAGGCTTGTAATTGCAAGCTTCGGACCCTGTGTGGGGGAATTCCTCCACATTGCGACCTCTGCAGTCTTAGCAGAGTCCATGGGGTTTTCAATAACTTCCCCTGTCAGATAAATTTCATCGTTCATGCATTCAGGACCCATTGTGAGGTCGTAGGACTGGTTGTTCAAGCCTGCTTCAGGCTGTGCGCAGCTGACAATAATCAGGTTCCAGTCGCCACCCTCAACGGGAGCGTTGGCAATATCAAAATAGAACTGACGTGTATCGTCTACCTGCGTCATTTTTTCAGCCTGCGTCTGCCAGTCGGCATAATCTTCGCCGCCGTTTACCCAAATATGGGCATAAACGGAGGTCTTTAACCTGCCGGAACCGGTGTATTCAAGTTCGCCCCAGCTTTCAGGCAGTGTAAAATAAATCCTGCCGGTCGTGGAAGCACTGGCGCTGACGGCGCCTACACAGACCATTGCTACCAGCATAACAGCAATGAGCAGTATGCTAAGTACTTTCTTGGACATTTTTGTCTCCTCCTTAAAATTTGTTTCTAACCCCAAAGTACAATGACTTCAGTGTAAATATTATACAACATTGATTTCAAAACTGCAATAACTTTTTAGTAATAAAAGTAAAGCGGCAAGGAATTATATGTTTTTAACAATTTTCTGTCGGAATTTTTCTCAATCCATACAAAAAGAAAAGCCAAAAAATCCCTTACAGCGTACCAAAAATCTCTTTTTCTGCCAGACAAGCCATGTTTATCAGGAAAACAGTTTTAACAGCTGCAAACAAAAAAGCCATCTGGCATCCGCAAACATTTACCGGCTCTCTTCGTCATTCTGCTGCGCGCTGCCGGGCGCCTCTTGCCGGAACTCCTCTCTTTGCTGTCCATCCGCCTGTTGCTCTACAGTACTTTCAGACGCATTGCCTGGCTCCATATCGAGGCTGCCAGCGTTTTTCTCCTGATCCATGGCGCCCGCATGCTGCGTCGCTGCATGGTTTTTACGCATCATAACAATAATTGCTACGGCCGCTATGCATAAAACGGCCACTGCACCCGCTACCAAAATCCAGACATTTATTGAGCCTTCTCCGGATTGATCCTGCGCCGCCTGTTGTCTTGCCTGTTCAATTCTGGCGTCAACATCCTGCGGTGCAACTACATCCGGCAAAGTGCCTTCTATTACATCGTCCTCCAGTGTATACCCATCGCTTTCGGCCATCTGTACAAGGTCCATGTCATACAGTTCAAGAACCTCGCTTGTAATTGTTACAGAGGCTGGATCACCCTGAACTTTAAACGAAGCGGAAAAGATCATTCCATCTTCCGGTATATCATATCCCGTTCCTGCATTTGCCGCATTAAATAAAATCTCATCTTCTATGCTGTAATTGCATACAGCGTCTTTAAATACCGGCAGATTTACCGTATCTTCTTCAAGCGCCAAATGCGCCTGGTCATATTTTACAGAAACATTAATACCGGCAACTGTCTGATCCAAATCTTTAATATAAAGGGTATAAGTCACAGTATCTCCTTTTTTTACAGACAGATCATTCACCTTGTAGTCGGCGCTGTCCTGCGCTGCCGCCGGCACTGTAAAAAGCAACAGCATCATACATATGCTTAAAATGGCGCCTATCTGTTTTCCTGTTTTTCTTTTTGCCATGCAAACATCCTCCGTCCATCCATGATTTCTTCGTTATTATAATATAAAACTATCCAAAAAACAAGCCGTTTCCCACAAAAGTAAACATAAAACAACGCCCTCCGGCATAAAGCCGGAGGGCGTTTGTTTAAGCGCTAAACGCTCTTATTCAGACTGTAAAATTAGTCCTTTACTTTCTTGCGTGCAACAACCACAACACCCGCAGCAAGCATAAGAACTGTCAAAAGCATAGCAACAGATGTGCTGTCGCCTGTTGCAACCTTGCCGGTTGTGCCGCCGCCAGTTGTTGTACCGCCGCCGGTCGTACCGCCGCCGGTTGTGCCACCAGGCGTCTTATCGGTAGAGGGCTCTGTTACAGGCTCATCGGACGGATTTGACGGCTCGTCGGACGGATTCGTGGGCTCGTCGGACGGGTTGGTCGGATCGTCAGACGGATTCGTGGGATCGTCAGACGGGTTGGTCGGATCGTCGGACGGATTGGTCGGATTGTCGGACGGAACTTCCGGTACATCCAAAGTCTGGATCATTTCATAATCGGTAATCGGAGTGTTGTCTTCCCCTTCAGGAGCCCATGCGAGGAACTCACGAAGATCCAGTGCAAGCGTTGTATCGCCTGTGCCGATTACTTCAAACTTAATGTTTTGAATCAGAACGCTGCCAGGTGCGGAGAAATCATATGCATCTTCCTCATCCGGCGTTGCAGCGTTAAAGTAGATGGCGGTTTCACCGTCATAGGGTTCAAAGTTCAAAACGGAGCTACCTGTTGCAGCGGCAATCGGAAGAGCATCCCTCTTGCTCATGTTCAGCGTTTCGTCTGTAAGCTTCAGGATTGTGCTGTCATAAGGAATCTTGAAGTTGATACCGGAAACGAGCTGTTCTGTCTGCATGGTTACGCCGAAAGTAATGATATCGCCAATCTTTACTTCTTTGCCGTTAACGGTTGTCTTTTCGGCCTCTGTAGGAGCAGTTGAACCTTCTGTCGACGGTTCTGTTGTTCCTTCGTACGTAACTGTATGAGAAATCTTCTTGGTAAGATCTGTTTCATTCGCATCGAATGTGATCGTAACGGTTGCATTGTCCTCTTCTACGTCAAGTGTAACATTGCCACCATTCTCTTCCAGACCGGTGCCATACCAGACTGTGCCGCCGTCTTCTGTTACCTTATAAATATAGGAGCCAAAAGCCACGCCTGTGTAAGTCTTTGTATAGATGCCGGAACCTTCTGCTGTTTCTGTCATCAGGTTTGCATCATCGTCAGGCTCCCAGTTAGAACCGCAAAGGTCAGAGGAGCCGGCCACTCTGTAAACATGCTCAATGTCTGTCAGCTTTGCATCTTCTGGATCTGTAACAGAAGAAACCTTCTGTTCGATCGGGTCAAAAAGAATTGTAATGTCGGCCTCTTTGCCGGTATAGATAATTGCATTGTTGTCAGGACCTGTAACGGGGCCTTCTTCGTTATAGGTTTCTTCATCCATGCCGTTTTTGCAAACTTTGTAAGCATAGTTGCCGGCCGGAATAGCCTCAAACGTAATCTCCCAATAGCCTGTTTCTTCGTTATAGGTCATCGGGTTTTCAGCTGCAACCCATTCAAAGCCTGTCAGCTCTTCAACGCCAAATACATTGTAGGTGGCGTCTGCATCATCTGTCGGGTCGGAAGCGTCTGTTGGGTCGGAAGCGTCCGTCGGGTCAGAAGCGTCTGTCGGGTCGGAAGCATCTGTCGGCTCAGAAGCATCTGTCGGAGCGTCTGTAGGTACGTCGCTGCCAGCAGTTACGGTAAGTGTAACTTTCTGAGTAGCTTCATCAAACAGAACTGTGAGCGTTGAGTTTGGCTCTGTAATCGTGTATTTTGCATCGTCTGCGCCAGGGCCAACCGGACCAACATCGGTAAAGTCGTCACAATCATTCCACTCTGCGCTCTGTGCGTTCCTTACTTTAACACCGCCGCTTGCGCTAAGGCCAGTGTAAACCTTTGTCCATGTGCCGTCGCCATTGTCTGTCATAGGATCGCCGTTGAGCGGATCCCAGCCCTGGGGTGTTCCTACAACATAGTAGCTGTCGCCCTCAGCCGCTGAAAAGCTGACTGCTGACACTACGCACATGCTAGCAATCAATGTCAAAGTAAGGATAACACTGATTACTTTACTGTGTTTTTTGAACATTTTTAAAATCCTCCTTTTTTTTATGCTTTTACTAAGCAAAACAATTATATAACAACCTTAACAAAAATGCAACGATTTTTTGAAATTTTACAGAATATAAATCCTTAAAAATTTTTTTATCTTGATTTATGGGATATATTGCACAAATTTTATGTTTATAAATTAGTTACTGTAGCCATTTGGATTGTTTTTCTGCCAATTCCATGCGTCCCGGCACATCTCTTCTATGCTTTTTTCCGTCTTCCAGCCCATTTTTTCTAACGCTTTTGTCGCGTCTGCATAACAGGCCGCAATATCGCCGCTTCTTCTTGGCTTGATCCTATACGGGATCTGTACGCCGTTTACCTTTTCAAAGGCCCTTATAATCTCCAGCACACTGTAGCCTGTGCCTGTCCCTAGGTTGAAAATTTCCGTGCCGCTGTGGGCGGCTGCATATGCAATTGCACATACATGCCCCTTTGCAAGGTCTGTCACATGGATATAGTCGCGCACGCCTGTTCCGTCTTTGGTAGGATAATCGTTTCCAAACACGCCAAGTTCTTTGAGGCGTCCTGCGGCCACCTGCGTAATATACGGCAGCAAATTGTTTGGAATACCGTTTGGGTCCTCTCCCAGACGTCCGCTTTCATGCGCGCCGATCGGGTTAAAATAGCGAAGCAACACCACACTTAGCGCTGGGTTTGCCTTTGCGGCGTCTGTCAGGATCTGCTCGATCATATATTTGGTCCAGCCATAGGGGTTTGTACAGCCGGTAGGCATTCCCTCTACCAAAGGGACTCTTTCCGGTACACCGTAAACCGTTGCAGAGGAACTAAATACAATGCGGCTGACATGATGCTTTTCCATGACTTCAAGCAGGGTAAGCGCAGTGTCCAGATTATTGCGGTAATAGCGCAAAGGAAGCTGTACGGATTCTCCCACCGCTTTGAGTCCCGCAAAATGGATTACCGCATCAAAGCTTTGTTCCTCAAACATACGGTCCATTGCTGTAAAGTCAGCTATATCAATGTGGTATACCGGTACCTTTTTTCCGGTAATTTCATATATGCGCTGCAAAACCTCGGGCTTGCTGTTGCTAAAATTGTCTGCAATGACAACCTGATGTCCCACGCCGAGCAGTTCTACACAGGTATGGCTGCCTATATAGCCCGCGCCGCCTGTAAGTAAAATTTTCATACGATATTTCCTCCTGCATATTGCATGTTTATAATGTTGCAGGCTTTTTCGCCTGTAGGCCTTATAGTTTTATTGATTATATCGTATGAAGCGTATAAATACAAGCGCCGCCTGTTATTTTGTATAGCTTATTTTATCCGGGCGCTGGCTTTTTAAATAAAACATGCTCTGCGCCTTGCAGCATTGTGCCAGCTTTTTCTTTTCTTCCTGTTTATTTAAGAAGTATGGAAATTATGCGTGCAGATACATGGGCAACGCAACTCCATAAAAATCGCAAAAATACCTCTGCGTACACCCGCTGTTTTTGCTACTTTATACGCAAAACGGCAGAGGTTTTCCCCTGCCATTTTGCGCCATCATTTATTGGAGGTATAAACAAAAGCTGGTATTGCCCTTATTATTGTATTTACGGCGTATATTCCTGCCACTGGCCGCTATATTTTGAAACGCCGTCGCCCGGGTCAAACACATAAACCATGTTCTCATTTTCCGGTGTAAATGTAATGTTGACAGACGATTTCGCTCCCCACTGGGAGAAGTCGAGGTCCGCCCTGAGCAGAAATTCTACCTGCTCGCTGGGAAGGTCATAGTAAAATACGCCTTCCTGCCCTTACCGGCGTCATCGATACATAGTTTTCCCCGCCGATCCACATGCAAATATACGCTTCCGTCCAGTCGGATGCAGACACGTCAAAGTAAACCCGGTATGTTTCCTTCTGCGGCGGCGTATAGGGCATCCATTCGCCCGCGTATTTCTCTTCTCCGCCGCCTGATGTAAACGTATAGACCATGTTTTCATTTGCCGGCCTGAACTGCACGTTTTCTGAAGATTTGGAACCCCACTGCGACAAATCGTCGTCCGCACGGAACATGAACTCCGTCTGTCCGTTGGGCAGGTCGTAATAATATACGTCTTCCTGTCCCTCCACCGGCGTCATCGGCACTATGTTTTCCCCACCGATCCACATGCATATGTACGCCTGCGTCCAGTCGGAATACGACGTATCCAGATAAATTCTGTAATAATCCTTTTCTACCGGAGGCGCTCCTTCAAACCCGACAAGCCAGCTGTATGCCTGCGGGAAATACTTGGCCCATGCGCTTTCACTGTGCGGTTGTGATTCATCCACCAGGGTATTGATCTTTTCTTCCGGATACCCGTTTTCAACCATCGCATTCTTTACAAAATCCACATACGGCGTAATACCCGATTCGCCACCAGACCCGCCTGCATAAATGAAGTAACGCGGCTGTAAATCCGGGTCAGAGAAATCCTGGCTGGCAATCATCTGTGCTACATTGTCTTCCCCAAACAGCTGGAACGACGGTGAAAATACCAGCACGTTGCCAAACACATCCGGGTATTCGGTGCCGATATAATAGGAAATCAGCCCGCCCATGGAGCTTCCGCCCACCGTTGTGCTTTCCTTGTCGGTCTTTGTATTGTAATGTGTATCTATATATGGTTTAAGCGTCTCTACGATAAACCGTGCGTAGGTGCTGCCCGATTCTGTCTGGTCGGAGCCCGGCCAGTCGTCGGGGCAGTATTCTGCCATACGCTCTGGGCCGTTGTCAATCCCTACTACTATGGCGCCTTCATATCCGCCTGCGATCATATCGCTGATCGCTTCGTCTACTTCCCATTCCCCTGCAAAGGAGGTATAGGCGTCAAACACGTTTTGTCCATCCTGCATGTACAAAACAGGATAACGCTTTTCTGTATCTTCCGGATCGTATCCATCCGGCAACCATACGCGGATTGTCCTTTCGCGGCCATCCTCATATGGTTCCATGACAATCGTAAAGGTTTCAAGCGTTCCGCCTACAACGGTGGTCTGCCCTGTAAGAGAACGGAACATGGCAACCGTGTCGTTGATCTCGTTGACTCCGGCCTGTACCTCATAGGTCCTGTTGTCAATATCCCCGCCCGTTGCGCCGCCTTCTACTTGCGACCATACGTTTTGCTGGCCTTCCATCTGCACGGTCCACTTGTATTCAATCGTCGTACCCACATATTCTGCGTCTATATCTTTTTCCAGCCTGTAATGCAGATCGTCAATCTTTTCTGCAAACCATTCCGTATCTCCCGGATCCCAACCGTTTAAGTTCGAACCAATACTTACGTTTGCGTCTTCCGGCAGAACCTCTGGTATTGTTACATTAAAAATAAGCTTTACTGTGTCTGCAGGCTCATTTTCAATTGGAAAACGGTCAATAGCCTTTGCGATAAACTGCTGCACATACAGTACGTCCTGCGTGTTCACATCCTGATCCCCCACAGTAACGTTTGCCGCAACAAGGTCTATTTCATCCGCTGAAATTGCCTTGGCAATATACTTCTGCATACATAATACGTCCTGCACTTCTACCTTTCCATTTCCGTCCGCGTCGCCATAAAGAACTTCTGCGGCAGAAACATGAAACGCTGAAAGGCATCCGCTTGTAATCAACAAAACGGCAGCTAAAAAAATGCTGAGGATTTTTCTGTGCTTTCTTGTCATTTTCAACTCTCCTTCTCATCTGGATTTTCACACCTTTTGTAACACCGTTCCAATAAATTGCTATACACATCATCCTTTCCAATGACATTAAGCTTTTTTTACAAAATAATTATAACATATCAATCAAATAATGGTATTAATATACTGACATGAAGTATTAAAATCCTGATTTTTTGCAAAAATTAAAGCCAAGACGGCATCAACAAACCGCTTTGGCTTTTAATTTATTGCATTTCCTCTTTGTTGTAAAGCTTGCGAAATTCGCTGGGCGTTATACGGAACGCCTCCCGAAATTTGCTTGTAAAATAGCTGGTAGAAGAAAAACCCGCCCGGAATGCCGCTGCTTCAATGGTGCAGCCATCCTGCAAAAGAAATTCCTTGGATTTATCCAACCGGAAATCCGTCAGATACTCCACAAGTGTTCTGCCCGTATATTTTTTGAATGTGCGCATAAAGTAGGATTCGTTGTAATGCACCTGCTGCGCAAGCTCCTTGACCGTAATGTCTTCGCTGTAATGGTTTTCAATATAATCCAAAACGGTCTTTACCGCTATAGATGCCTTGTTGGAGCTATACCGGCTGCGGCTGTAGTGGCCGCCGTCTAAAATCTCATAAAACATCTGTAAAACCAAGTATTTTGCTTTCAGCTGGTAAAACGCAGGTTTTTCTCTGCTACATGTCACCAACGCAAAAAAGGCGTCTTTAATCTGCCGGTAATTTTCTTGCCCGGGCGAAATTTTACTGGAGATCTCTATCTGTCGGGTTGCAATTGGCTCTGCAACTTCTTTTTGGCAAAATTCGCCGGACGCACCGCCCAACATCTTTATGTCAAAAACAAGCGACCGAAACAAAAGCGGTTCTTCCCCGCTTTTAATATGGTGCACCTGCTCCGGAGGTACACAGATAAAATCTCCTGCTTTTCCGTCGGTAACGGTATCGTTAATCCGAACATGCATTTGGCCCTGCTGCACATAAATTATTTCCATTTCCTTATGCCAGTGCATATAACAATCCTTATATACCCTGTTATTGCAATCGTAAAATTCCAGCGGAAGCAAAAATGTCCCGTGGCTTTTTAGTTCGCGTTTTTTGTTGTCGACATCCATTTTCCCGCCTCCTTATACGCCATACAAATCCTTCAGAAGCGCTTTTCCCGCATCTGTTCGAAAAATTTTCCGTTTTGCCTGATAAAGCGCACGCTCCGATAAACCATCCTCAAAAGCGTTTACAAGAAAATCTGCTTCCAGCAATATGCGATAATCCATCCCGTCTACCCCATCATAAGTATGATGGCGCGCTACCAGATAGCAAACCCGTTGTATGACCTGAGGATTGCACTGTAAAGAAGCAAGCAGCTCCTTTGCCAATTGCGGCCCTTCCTGCTCCTGGTACTTTCCTGCGCTGCTGCCATATTTGCGCTCGCTTTCCTTAATCCCTATATCATGAACCGCGGCGGCCGCTTCTACAATCTGCTGCGTGTGGTCGTCAAGGCCCTGCGCTTTTCCAATCATCTGCGCAAAGGCATATACCTTCAGTAAATGATTAACCCGTTTTATATCCTTCCCAAAAAAAGTGCACATTGCACGTAAAATTATTTGTGTGTCCATGTCAATTTTCCTTACAGAGCGGATGTATCAAGCCCGTCGCACATTTTTAAAAACGCCGCAATCTTGCCCAAAATCTTATCCACGCCGCCTTTTACATCGCTTTCTATATTTAAGGGCATAATCGGGTCATGCACGCTCAGACGCAGCAAAAACCAGCCGTCGCCCTCCCCCTTTCCAAAAGATACCCGCACGCCCTCCGCACTGTCCGGTGCAATTTGCCAACCGCTTTGCTTTTCTGCATAGGCAAGCAAACGGCTCAAAATACGGGTTCCGCACGCCTTAAAATCACTTTGTGTAATCCGCAGGCGAATTTCCCTGCTTTCTACCGGTTCCTGTAAAGCGGCAATCATGTCCTCCAGTTTTTTTCCCTGCCGCCGCAACTGCGCCATCTTAATAATAATTTTTGTGCATAAATAAGCGCCGTCGTCAAGAAAATAATTTTCACGCATGGCCGCATGGCCGGACGTTTCAATTGCAAGGGGGCAGTTAACGCCCGCTGCGTTGAGCTCCAAAGCCTTATTAATTACATTTTTATAGCCTCTTTTAAACCGGCAGTGCTTCCCTCCAAGCTCGTTTTCTATAAAATTCTTGAGCCCGCTTGAAGTAATGGAATCCGTTACAATTGTCCCCCCAGCATTATCCTCCAGAGCAATTGCTGCGGCCATCGCTACCAGGCGGTTGCGGTTAATCTCTTTTCCGTTTGCATCTACGGCCCCGCCCCGGTCAACATCCGTGTCAAAAATCACGCCCAGGTCGGCCTTTGCATGTTGTACCGCCTGGCACACGGCGCGCATGGCAGTTTCATCCTCCGGGTTTGGGACATGGTTTGGAAACATGCCGTCCGGTTCTAGGAACTGGCTGTCGGAAACATCTGCCCCCAACGGCTCCAGCACCTGTGTTGCATAAAAACCGCCTGCGCCGTTGCCTGCATCCACTACAATTTTAAATCCTGCAAGCGGGCGTGCATAATCCGGGGCCATAACTGCGTTGCATATCATTTCACGCAGACGTTTCGCATAGCTGCGCATATAATCCACCTTTTTAACCATGCCTCCACCGGTTTTCCGGGGCGCCCTGCCATCCTGCGCGCAGGAAAGAATTGTTTCTATATCGCATCCTTCCAATCCTCCCTGGCGTGTAAAAAATTTCAGGCCGTTGCGGTTGAACGGATGATGGCTGGCCGTAACCTGCACCGCGCCGTCGCAGGCAAGGTCTACGGTTGTCATAAACATGGACGGAGTCGAAGCAAGGCCGCAGTCAAGCACAGTAACCCCGCTGTCTGCAAGGGTCCGGGTTACAACCCCGGTTATACGGGGGCCGGATATCCTCGAATCCCTGCCAACTGCAACGGTTAGCTTTCCTGCTTCTTTTCCCGTTTTTTCCGTCAGCCACAAAACGTATGCGCCGGTTATCTTTCCAACGGCCTCATCCGTGAGATTAACACTTTGCCCCGGTATGCCCTCGCTTGCCACACCGCGGACGTCCGTCCCGCTTTTTAATTGTTTCCAAAAATCATTGTGCATTGCTTTTTCCGTCCTTTTTCTTTATTTATTGTCATTATACACGCAAAAAAGAAAAATGTACAACAAAAATTCCCCTGCACATTACAGCACGCCTGTCAAATTTCCCTTCATATTATTTTCTGTACCGGGACACAATAAAAATACAACATAAAAACAAGGGGGCGTCCGCCGGTGGAGCATTTAATTGAACTAAAAAATATCAGTAAAATTTACCGGTCAGGAAGTGAGCAGATCCGTGCGCTTGACAACATAAGCCTGCATATAGATCAAGGCGAGCTAATTGCCATTGTGGGGAAATCCGGCTCCGGTAAGTCTACCCTTATGAACATCCTTGGCTGCCTTGACACGCCGGAGGAGGGCGTATACTATTTAAATGGAAAAAACGTAGCCGGCATGAAGGAAAATGAACTGTCCTATGTGCGCAACCGGCTGATCGGTTTTGTTTTCCAGAGCTTTAATCTGATTCCAACGCTTACCGCACTGGAAAACGTGGAACTGCCGCTTTCCTACCGCGGCATAAAAAAGAAAGAGCGCAGAAATCTTGCATATGATGCGCTTTGCTGCGTAGGGCTGGAAAAGAGAATACACCACCGGCCTTCTCAGCTTTCAGGCGGGCAGCAGCAGCGCGTGGCAATCGCCAGAGCAATTGCAGCAAGCCCGCCGGTTATTCTTGCAGACGAGCCAACCGGAAATTTGGACAAACATTCCGGGGACGATATAATAAATATACTTTTTAGCTTGCATTCTAAAGGAAAAACTGTTATACTAATCACACATGATATAAATTTGGCGCAAAAAGCGCAAAGAAATATATGCATTTTAGATGGAAAATCTTTGTAATTTTTGGCATACCAAAATTTCAGGCAAAAATTTGTAAGATTTACCAAATCCTCTTGCATACAAAATAGAAAGACGTACAAACTGGTTAAAGAAACAAGTATAAAAATATAGAAAAGCAAAATTTTTCTTTTGTTTTTGTTATCATTGCACAATTATATTTTTGTTATTCATGCAGTTTACCCATTGTTCAGGTTATTTATACCAAAAATTTTTCCTTCTTTTTGTTGACATTTCTGAATTCGGTGCTATAATATAGTCAACGGGTGCGGTGTACCCGTTTCTATACACAACCGAAATGAGAAGCAAAATCAAAGTAGGCACGCAAAAATTCATAAGTATATGAAGGAGGAATTTTTTATGTCACCGATTCTTGAATTACACGACATCGATGTAACCGCATTCCTCGCCGTGCTTGACACTTGCGAGGGCAATGTGTACCTCGTAACACGCGAGGGAGATCATTTGAATCTCAAAAGCAAGCTTTGCCAGTTAGTAGGTTTAACACAGCTTATTGAAGGCGGCAAAATTGCCGAGGCTTATATCGTATGCGAAAACAAGGATGACGAACGCAAGCTGTTCCGATTCAACCTTCTCGGGGATACCGGAGAAGCTGAAATTGATTAATTCTCACATTTTGTTTTACCATTATTTCAAGAAATCCTAACCGGAACCGCCGTCCCATATGGGGCGGCGGTTTCGGTTTGTACGCCTTTTTATACGGTAGGCTTGCAAAATATGTCGTTGTGTTGTATGCTTATTATTGCGTTTTTACGTGGTCTGTCGCAACATCCAGACTAAAAACAAAACTACGGAGGGATTTTTTATGTCAAAAAACAAAACCGCGCTTTATCTGGCGCAAGCCGCTGTAATAGCGGCATTGTACACCGTACTGACCTACGCGCAGGAGCTTTTTCTTCCAGGGACAACCTCTATGGCTGTGCAATTTCGCTTTTCAGAAGCGCTGACCATGCTTGCTCTTTTTACACCCGCTGCAATTCCCGGCCTTACGGTCGGATGTGCGCTTGCAAATTTAGTAAGCCTGGGCGCCCTGCCCATAGATATGTTCTTCGGTTCGCTTGCCACCCTGCTTTGTGCAATTTGTATGTACAGGCTGCGCCATATCCGTATAAAGGGCGCGCCGGTTCTGCCAGCGTTGATGCCCGCTTTGTTCAACGGTGTGATTATCGGCCTGGAAATCGAGCTGTTCTTCATAGAGGGGGGCTTCCATATAACAAGCTTCCTTTTACAGGCGGGGCTGGTCGCGCTGGGGGAACTGGGCGTTTGTATTGTGCTGGGGCTGCCGCTTACGGCGCTTCTGGAACGCACACACCTTGCAAACCGCCTGTTTAAAATGCAAAGCAACGGATAGAGCGCGTATTCAAATTTTAAGGGGGTATAAAAAGCTCTATGGGACAAACTCTAATAAAAAAGTGGAAGAAAACTGACATTTTTCTGATGATTGCTATTATTCTTTTACCTGTTTTCATGGCAATGCAGGGGTTTGACCTGAACGACACCGGCTATCACGCGCAAAATGCAGCCCATTTTTTAGATTATGCCACCGAAACAACTACCTCTCAGGTCTTTTCCAGATTGTTTGACTATTTATTTTACCAGGTTTTTGGATTTATGGGGCTGAGCGCTCTGTACCTGTTAAACGTATGCACCATCCTTTTTTCCGCATTTTTTGCCTACAAAATGGTTGTAAAGATTGTGCCAAAAACGGTGGCTCTTTTGGGAATTTTACTATCCGTTTTGTCTGCAATGAATTTTATCCACATTGCAAATTACAACACCAAGACTGTCTTTTTGGCCGTGTTATGCGCGTTTTCCCTGTTTACCGGCTTAACGAAAAATAAATTAGTTCCTCTGTTTCTTGGGGGGGCTTATCGCTGGTTTCAGCATTTTCTTTCGCTTTCCAAACGTCATGTTTCTTTTGTTTGCCGGGGCCATTTTGTATTGGAATATTGTAAAACGTCAAAAAGCTTCTTTATTTTTTAAGCAGACGTTTGTATTTCTGCTTGGCATGGCGCTTGCTGTCGGCGCAAGCGTTGCCGGCGTATGGTGTATAGACCTTTTTTCACCCGTTTCGCTCAGCTTTTTCAGCGTACAGTCTGGCAGCACCGGCAGCTACGAGTTGATAGCATTGCTGCGTGGGTATATTACCGGCATTTTACAGGCTCTGGCCAATACATTTCCTTATGTACTTGCTCTGGTCTGCGCCGCGTCCACTCTGTTTGTTGCCAAAATAGAAAACACGGTGGCAAGAAGAATTGTCTACTGTATAAATATCTGCGTACTTTTTGCTTCCGTTTTCTATTTGGCCAAATCTTTTGACATGCCGGCGCTTGTTCTGGTTTTTGGTATTTTAACATATATAGGTTCCGTCTATTTTCTGCAAGACAAGACCTTTGAACCATTGTTTGCGTTGCTGTTCATCTTCGGCATATTGATCGCCGCAATACCGTGTATTGGCTCCAACACAAAAATCAACCACGCAAAGCTGGGGCTTTTTGTGCTTGCTCCGCTTGCTCTTTCTATTATTTATTTTGTATATAAGCAATTAAAAACAAAAAACAAGGCGCAGGCATATATGCTGAAAGGCGCCGCAACCTTGCTGCTTGCAGCTTTTGCGTTTAATTTTGTGATTTTAAGCGGCGCATTTATGGAACCCTCCAATCGTTTGCAGATCACTTCTTCCATACAGTCTGAAAAGATGCGTGGTATTTTCACTTCTGCATTTCGGGCAGAATTCTGTAACACCGCCATCCGGGAGCTGTCGAAGATTTCCAACCCATACATGATTCTCTATGGAGCCGACGGAATCTATTATCTTTCCGACAAGATTCCTTATTTGAACAGATGCGGCATAAATTTTGATTCTTACCCAAAAGAGCGTCTGCAAAGCGACCTGTATACGCAGCACGACAAAGCGCAGCTCCCCATTGTTTTGCTGCCAAAGGTAGATACTTACAGCTGGCAAAGGCATGTAATTGCCGAAAAATCGGAAAAGCAGCTGATAATTGAAGAATTTGTTCGTTCTCATGATTACAAAATACAGTACGAGGATGAAAATATGACCATTTATGTTCCCGTTTCAACATAAAACAAATTTGTTCAAAGCTCCAAATACAAAAGAGCCGCCGGACAACAAGAAAAAACTTTCTTGTGTTCGGCGGCTCTTTTGCGTTACCTCAAATCAGCCTGAAATATCTTTCAGCAGATTTTCACCCAGCACCTTTTGAATGCCGAGGTTAATGGAGCGGTATTCGGCAACAATAGATTTTAAATACTCTTTGCCAGCCGCTTCCAAATGGTAGTATTTGCGCAGTCTTTTTCCAACGATTTCCTGCCTGTCTGTAATAACGCCTTTTTCAATCAGGCGGTACAGCGTAGGATACAAGGAACCTTCGGGCATGACAAAATAGCCCTCGCTGCGCTCTCTTAATTCCTGAGCAAGCTGATAGCCGTACATGTCTTCTTTTTCCAGCAGAAAAAGAATCAACATTTCGGACGTACCTTTTTTCAGGTTTTCAGAAATACCCATTTTTCCCAGCCTCCTTTTTTCAAGATTCAACATACATAAACGCACCGCAGTCTTTACCATCAACGACGGGTTTATATAGCCAGTAATATTATAGCGTATATATTTTAAAAAAACAACAATAAATGACACACTTTTAAAAAAAATTAAGAAATTTTTTAAAAGTGTGTTGACATTTACTATTCACGTCACTAAAATGAGTGCCATATTGCAATAAAAGGGAGGCTTAAGTATGAAAAAAATGACGCTTTTTCATTTATCCTGGCCTATTTTCATAGAAACCGCTCTGTTTATGTTTTTGGGATTTATAGACGTATTTGTCCTGAGCAAATACGACGATCTTGCCGCTTCCGCCGCAAACACCGCAAATCAGGCGGTCAACCTTTGCACGCTTGTATTTACCGTTATTTCCGGCGCCAGCGCAGTGCTGATTTCACAGGCGCTGGGTGCAAACAAACGCGAGCAGGCGTCCCGTATTGCGGCTCTTTCTATTGTTTTTAATCTGATTTTGGGTATTTTGATCAGCGCGCTGCTTGCTATATTCAGCCGCCCAATACTTCTATCTATGGGTGCGCAGGAAAAAATTCTTGATTATGGCACGGAATACCTTTTGATTGTCGGCGTGTTTTTGTTTACACAGGCGCTTCTGGGAACAATTTCCGTCATTATTCGTAATCACGGTTTTACGCGTGTTACCATGTATGTAACCGTTGTAATGAACATAATCAACACATTTTTGGATATAGTGTTCGTTTTAGGGCTGCTGGGATTTCCAAAACTGGGTATTCGGGGCGTTGCCATCGCTACCAGCTTCAGCCGCATCGTTGGCGTTGTTGTGCTTTTGATTATTCTGTTTAAACGTATAGAAAAGCCAAAAATATTTAAGCTTTTGCGTCCGTTTCCCGGTAAGGATATGCTTTCTCTATTAAAAATTGGCATTCCGTCTGCCTTTGAATCTTTTAACTATAATTTATCCCAGCTTGTGGTTACCGCTATTGTACTCAATTTTCTGACGCAGACAGAGCTGATCACGAAAACCTACGTGTCAAATATTGCCATGTTTTTTTATATTTTTACCGTATCCATTGGGCAGGGCGCGCAAATTCTGGTTGGTCATAAGGTTGGCGCGCGTGATTTTGACAGCGCATACAAACAAGGTATGCGGGCGTTTTCCACTGCATTTATAATCAGCATGGCGCTGTCCTTATTGGGGATCCTTCTGCGTTACCAGCTGATGGCATTGTTTACAAAAGATACCGCCGTCATCTCTGCAGGCGCCGTTTTGATTATCCTGAATATTTTTGTAGAAGCGGGACGCACCAGCAATATTATTATCATCAGCAGTCTGCGCGGCGCGGGAGACGTTATCTTCCCCACCGGCGTTGCAATTTTTTCAATGTGGATTCTAAGTACCTTCTGCGGGTATTTGCTGGCTGTCGTATTGGGTATGGGGTTAAACGGCCTTTGGGTTGCTTTTGCAGCCGACGAATGCTTCCGCGGCGTGCTGATGCTGTGGCGGTGGAGAACAGGAAAATGGCGATTAAAGCGGATTGCGTAAAAACACATAAAAAAGATGGACCTTGGTATTTTTTACCGGAGGCCCATCTTTTTTATGTGTTTTTCTTTTTTTTCCGTTCTTCCCGTGCAAGGCGCGCCTGCTTTTGCGCCGCCTTGCGCTCCAAATAATTTGCGATCGTCTGCTCATCGTATAAAATGAGGTCTTCATATCCTGCTAAAGATTCATTGTGATGGCGCAGCTCATGCAACAATACCTTGCGCAGGCGTTCGGTATACTGCGCCTTTGACATATGGCCGTATACCTTGCAAAAAGAACCATAGTAAATTTTAATATATCTCCCCATAGCAAGGGAACTGTGGTATTCCCCCATTATGTATAAATCGTTGCCGACTGATTTGGGATGTAATTTCGCCTCCGGCAAAAGCACAATACCGCCGTTTAGTTCCCGATAAAGTTCATAGGGAATGGAATCTGCTATTTCATCCAGTATGTCGTTTGTTTCTTCTATAGAAAACATTTTGTATCACCGTCTTCCTACAAATACGCAGGCCTGCAGAACAAAGAAAATCAGTCGAGAAAATCCTTGAGCTTTTTACTCCTGCTGGGATGGCGCAGTTTTCTTAAAGCCTTGGCTTCAATCTGACGGATACGCTCCCTGGTTACGTTGAACTCGCGCCCAACCTCTTCTAATGTGCGGGAACGCCCATCCTCCAGTCCAAAACGCAGCCGCAGCACTTTTTCTTCCCGTGGCGTAAGCGTATCAAGCACTTCGGAAAGCTGCTCCTTCAAAAGCATATGGGAAGCCGCATCCGCCGGCGCGGGGGCGTCGTCGTCCGGTATAAAGTCACCAAGATGGCTGTCTTCCTCTTCGCCAATCGGCGTCTCCAGAGAAACCGGCTCTTGTGCCACACGCATAATTTCCCGAACCTTTTCTACCGGCATTTCGAGCTCCTCGGCAATTTCATCGGCAGTGGGCTCGTGCCCGTTGGTATGCAAAAGCTGGCTGGAAACTTTCTTGACTTTATTGATGGTTTCCACCATATGCACAGGAATCCGGATCGTTCTTGCCTGGTCGGCAATGGCCCTTGTAATAGCCTGGCGGATCCACCACGTTGCATAAGTAGAAAACTTAAAACCTTTTGTGTAATCAAACTTTTCAACCGCTTTGATAAGGCCCAGGTTTCCTTCCTGAATCAAATCAAGAAACTGCATCCCTCTTCCCAGATAGCGCTTTGCAATACTGACAACCAGGCGCAAATTGGCCTCTGAAAGACGTTTTTTCGCCATGGCGTCGCCTTCTGAGATACGAATAGCAAGATCAATTTCCTCCTCCGGCGTTAAAAGCGGCACCCTGCCGATCTCTTTCAGGTATACTTTCACAGGGTCATCAATCGCAATATTTTCCGCTCCGGCTTCCTCCTGTGTGGAAGCGCTGCCCGTAACGGCAATTTCAATATCATCCAGCGGAATATCGTCAAAATCTTCCACGATCTCTACACCCATGGTTTCCAGCGAATCATAAAACTTTTCAAGCTGCTCCGGGTCAAAGTCAATTTCTCCAATTGCGTCCAAAATTTCTTTTGTACTAAGATGGCCTTTGGCCTTTCCCTGCTCTGTAAGCTCCTTCATCACCGTTTTCTTATCCGGTGGCGGCATGACTGTCATATAAAACCCATTCCTTTCATTTTACACAAGTGCATTTCCTGTTATTGTTTTGCTTTTCTCAGCTTTTCCAAATACCTGTTTATATCGGACGGATCTGCCGTTTCAAGCTGTTTTGCGCTGACCTTATCATGCTCTGATAAAATCGTATTTATGTATTCCTGCGCAGCCTGCGGTGTTGCCGCCTGCGTGGTATATTGGGAAAGCATTTCTGCAATTGCCGCATTCTCCTCACTGGAAAAACCAGCGGATATATCCATCAGCATGGCGCTTTGTCCCTGCTCTATTCTTTCAGCCAGCGCCTGGTAGACCCTGCGGTTAAAATCGGTCAGCAGCATGTCCGGCGGCAGCTGCCGAATTATCGACTTGGCTACATCCGGATTATTCATAATATACGCAATCAGCGCTTCCTCCGCTTTTGCAGCACGCAAATGTCCCGCCTTTTGCGGGTTAATTTTATCCATGCGCGCAGATGTCTGCGTGCACAGCTTATAAAACTCTTTTTTCTGCCGATCGGCATACTGCCGCCTGCTGTATTTTTCCATCTGCTGCCGGATCGCGTCTTTCTGTACGCCAAGCTCGTCGCTCAAACGGCCGGCGTATACGTCGCGTTCAATCTCATTTCCAAGCGTTGAAAGCAGCTTGGCCGCGTCTGTTAGATAAGCTACCCTTCCTTCCGTCTGCGCAAGGTCATACTTTTCTTTCAGCCTTGCAAGACGGTATTCCACATCATTTCCGGAGGCCTGCAAAAGCTGCTTAAACTTTGCGGGGCCTTTGTCGCCGTTTTCACGGATAAATTCGTCCGGATCCTTAGCGCCCGGCACTGTTAAAATACGGATCAAAAGCCCTGCGCCGCGCAACAGGCTGATGGCCCTTGCCGCCGCTTTCTGACCTGCCTCGTCTGCATCATAACAGATCACGACTTCATCGGAATAGCGCTTCATCAGCGTGGCCTGCTCCTGCGTCAGCGACGTGCCAAGCGTTGCAACGGCATTTGTAAAACCCGCCTGGTGCAGCGCAATCACGTCCATATACCCCTCCGCCAGAATCAGCCTGCGGCTGCCTTCATTTTTGGCAAGGTTCAAAGCAAACAGGTTTGCGCTCTTTTTAAAAACAACCGTATCCGACGTATTTAAATATTTGGGCTTTTGCTCGCCCATAATACGGCCGCCAAAAGCAATCACATTTCCGCGCAGATCAATAATAGGGAAAATAACACGGTCAAAAAAACGGTCTGCAACGCCGCGGTTGCCCTGTACAGCCAGGTTTGCCTGTACAAGCTCAGCGTCCTTAAACCCACAGCTTTTCAGATGATCGACCAGTGCAAAGCGCGACGGCGGGCTGTACCCCAACCCAAAATGCCGGATGGTTCGTTCGCTCAGCGCCCGCCCGCGCAAGTATTGTAAAGCATTTTTTCCGGCCTGCGTATAAAGCTGCCGGTAATAAAAGCGCCCCGCTTCACGGTTTGCTTCGTAAATACGCCGGCGCAAATTGGAAAGCCCATGGTCATTTGTGTTTTCCGGCATATCCAGCCCCGCGCGCTGCGCCAGAAGGCGCACGGCCTCTATGTAGTCCAAATTTTCTATTTTCATGATAAAAGTGATAACGTCTCCGCCTGCGCCGCAGCCAAAACAGTGATAATATCCGTTTTCTGAAACCACATGAAACGACGGCGTTTTTTCCCCATGAAACGGGCAAAGCCCAACCATATTGCGCCCGCTCCGTTTTAAATTCACATAAGACGACACCACGTCGGTTATATTGCAGCGCAGTTTTAGCTCCTGCAGAAAATCGTCCGGCAAGGCCAAAACGTACCACCTCTTTTCTCTATGTAAAACGGTTCAAACATGCCAGCTTTTCGGAATAAAAATTTCCTGATACAAAGATACGGCATAATGGTCGGTCATTGCAGCAATATAGTCGCATACCGCACGGTGCGCCCCTTCTTCGCAGGCAATCTGCCTTAAATGGCTGTCCAGCTTTTCCGTGTGGCGTAAAAAATAACAGTACAAACGCTCCACCAGATCCGGCACTTTTTTTTCTTCTTTCTTGGCATACGGGCTTTTATAAACGGCTTCATACATATAGCTGTGTAACCGGTCAAACGCGCTTTGCGTGCCTGCATCCATCTGCAGAACGCCCTGCGCGCTGTTTTCCACCAGAGACAAAACCAGCGTATTGATTCGTTTGCTTGTGGTATTGCCCAGCGCCTGTGTAAGTTCCTTTGGTATATCGCTTTCCGTAATAACGCCGGCACGGATTGCATCATCAATATCATGGTTGATATAGCCGATCCGGTCTGCAATACGCACAACCTGCCCTTCCAGCGTATTTGCCTGTTTTCCCTTTGTATGGCACAAAATGCCGTTTTTCACTTCATATGTAAGGTTTAGATCCTCCAGTTTTTCGACCACGCGCACACTTTGCTCATAATGCCGGAAACCTTCGGGGCTGAGCGCATCAAGCGCACGCTCGCCCGCATGCCCAAACGGCGTGTGCCCCAGGTCGTGTCCCAGTGCAATTGCTTCTGTTAAATCTTCGTTGAGCAAAAGCGCCCTTGCTATGGTCCGTGCAATTTGTGAAACCTCCAGCGTGTGGGTCAGGCGTGTGCGGTAATGGTCGCCCTCGGGTGACAAAAACACCTGTGTTTTGTGCTTTAACCGGCGGAAGGCCTTGCTGTGCGTAATTCTGTCGCGGTCACGCTGATAGACTGTGCGAAGCGGGCATTCTTCCTGAAAACGTACGCGTCCTTTGCTTTGCGCCGATAAAGACGCATATAAACTGAGCTTTTCACTTTCCCAAAGCTGCGTACGCTCACGAACCTGCACACAGAATACCTCCCCTTCACTAAATATACGCGTATATGCGAAATGCATTCAATATACTATACGACAAAAGTTTTTACTTTCCTGCAAACTTTTGAAAAAATTTTTTATTTTTATCTGTTTTTTACTGGTAAATACGCTTTCCCGGTTGTTTCCGTGCGAATTTGCCCGCTGGTTGCCTCTGAAAGTTGCTTTTCAAAAAACGGCAGTTTGTCTTGCGCTACATGAAATTTTATGCAAACGTCGTCTGTAAAAGACGTATCTTCCACCGCGCCGCCACACTGCGGGATCAGGGATGCAATCCTCCCATACTGGTCATAACTGCAGCGCACCGTACAGAATGCGCAAAGGCGCATATTCACTATACCTCCAGCCTCTAATGCAAGTTTTGTTGCATGAGAATACGCGCGCACCAACCCTCCCGCTCCCAGTAAAACTCCGCCAAAATACCGCGTAACAACAACCGCTGCGTCTGCAACTTCGCTCTTACGCAGGACCTCCAGACAAGGAACACCGGCCGTTCCCTGCGGCTCACCATCGTCGCTGTATCGCTGCTCCCCGCTGCGCAGAATATACGCATATACGTTATGGGCGGCGTCCCAGTGGAGGCTTTTAATTTGCTGAATAAACTGCTGGGCCTGCTGTTGTGTCTGCACAGGGTGGCAATACCCAATAAAACGCGAACGGCGCTGTGTAAATTCACCCTGCGACGCCTTTCCCACTGTTTTATAGCAATCTTCCAAGGTGTGCTCCCCTTTCCTACAGAAAAACAAGGCGGCACAGTAAAAATTGTGCCGCCTTGTAAAAAAACAAAATTTTATTTTCCCATACCGTAGCGCTTTTTAAACCTGTCAACACGACCGCCGGTATCAACGAGCTTTTGCTTGCCTGTGAAGAACGGGTGGCACTTGGAACAAATTTCCACACGGATATCCTTTTTCGTTGAGCCTGTTTCAATCACATTGCCGCAAGCACAGGTGATAGTCGTCTGCTCATACTTGGGATGGATATTCTCTTTCATCTTCTTTCACCTCTTTCGCTGAAACCGTAGTAACATTTGGATTTTATCACAAAGGATCCAAAAATGCAAGAAAAATTTTTAATTTTAAAAATTTTTCCTGGTGTGCAACGGTTCTCCCCGGTTTTACCAATTATCTACAGCTTGCTGTCATAAATTAATTGTAATCATAAAAACAATCCTGTGTAAAGGGCGTTTCTATGTGTGTTTTCCTTACAAATTACATTCTGTACATTTATAACATCTGCAACGGTAATTGCGCCGTCTTTTTATTCTTGCGTTTTTTCACCTCCCTATTGTACAAAACGCCCGCCCATTGCTATTATAATAAAAAACGGCAGATATGAATATTTTTTTATTTTTTCATTTATTTCATACCATATTTTTCTATACGCGTCAATGTACTAAATAGAAGGAAACTATAAAACAAAAAATAAAATAGTTTAGAAAACAGCGAAACAGCGATTCTCTTTTGCACGCATTTTTTATCATGTCCTGCTGCCTGTACCGAGCATGGGTACTGATTGCTTCATCACAATTTTTCTTAAATTTTGCTTTTACCGCTTAAAAATTTCCTTGGTTTGCAAAAAATATAAAGTATATGTAAAACTTTTCAGATTTTTGGGAAATGCTTGTTATAGGAATGCAAATATTGTATAATACCTCCGTGTGGTTAAAACTTTAACAGAATATTCCATTTCTTAATGAAAGGATGCTGCAAAAATGAGGAAAACAAAAATCATCTGCACACTGGGCCCTGCAACAGACGACGAAGAGGTATTGCGACAGCTAATGCTCAACGGTATGGCGGTTGCACGTATGAATATGTCGCATGGTCAACACAGCGATCATAAGCGCAGGGCAGATATGATAAAAAAGCTGCGTGCTGAATTAAACATACCGGTGGCTCTTTTACTGGACACAAAAGGCCCGGAAATTCGCACCGGCCGTTTTAAAAACAGCAAAGTCAATTTGGAAACCGGTCAGACTTTTACCCTGACAACAGAAGACATAGAGGGTGATGAAACCCGGTGCAGCATTACGTTTAAAGATCTTCCAAAGGATGTTCAGCGCGGCTCGCGCATTTTAATTGACGACGGCCTGATTGAAATGAAGGTAACCGATGTTACAAAAACAGACATCGTCTGCCATGTTATTAACGGCGGAACCGTTGCAACGCATAAAGGGATCAATGTTCCCGGCGTGGCTCTTTCCCTGCCTTTTATCAGCGAACAGGATAAAGCCGATATTGCGTTTGGCGTAGCACAGGATTTTGATTTTGTCGCTGCTTCTTTTACGCGTTCTGCCGAGGATATTATACAATTGCGCGGTGAACTTGAGAAAAACAACTGTAACAATATACGGATTGTCGCAAAAATTGAAAATTCTGAAGGTGTGGAAAATATTGACGAGATCATCCGCGTGTCTGATGGGATCATGATTGCAAGGGGCGACCTTGGCGTGGAAATTGCCATGGAAGAAATTCCGATTATTCAAAAGAAGCTGATCGCAAAAGCGTATTCCGCCGGTAAGCAGGTAATCACCGCCACGCAGATGCTGGATTCGATGATAAAGAATCCGCGTCCTACCCGTGCGGAAGCAACAGATGTTGCAAATGCAATTTACGACGGTACAAGCGCGATCATGCTCAGCGGCGAAACCGCAGCCGGGCTTTTTCCGGTTGAGGCTGTAAAAACTATGGCGATTATCGCAGAGCGCACGGAGCGCGACATTGACTACATCGAAAAATTCCGGAAAAGAGATATTCCCGAGCGCCCCGACGTGACCTCCGCTATCTCGCATGCTACCTGCACAACCGCGCATGATCTGGGCGCTGTTGCAATCCTTACCGTGTCAAAAACGGGGCAAACTGCAAGAATGATCTCTAAATTTCGCCCTGCCTGCCCTATCATCAGCGGCACGACAGAGCAAAAGGTTCTAAGGCAAATGAACTTATCCTGGGGTGTAATCCCCATTTTGGTAGATGAAAAAGATAACACAGACGAGCTGTTTGAGCATGTGGTATCGGTTGCTCAGAAGGAAGGGTATGTACAAAACGGCGATCTTGCCGTTATTACTGCCGGAATCCCCCTGGGCGTTTCCGGCACAACCAATATGCTTAAAGTCCATCTGGTTGGGGACGTGCTGGTTTCCGGCATGGCCGTCAATCACAACAGCGTATATGGCAGGCTGTGCGTATGCCGCTCTGAAGAGGACGCTTGGGAAAACTTTAAGGACGGGGACATCCTTGTCATCCCCAAAACAACCAACGAGATTTTACCGCTTATGCGTAAAGCAAGCGGCATTATTACAGAAACTGGCGGAATTAATTCCCACGCTGCCGTTGTCTGCCTTGCTCTGGACAAACCCGTAATTGTAGGGGCGAAAAACGCAACCAAACTGTTAAAAAGCGGAACCACCGTTAAGCTTGACGGCAACCGCGGCATTGTGTTTAGCGCTCACAGCAAAAAATAACGCGCCAAACGGGCGTTTAACGTTAAAACGGATTTTTCCGCTTTCATTTAAAAGCCGGCCCCGTATCAATACGGGGCCGGCTGAATTTATGCCTTGCGCGCATCTTGATAAGCTGTAGCAAAAACAGCTTTTTCAATCTATAACTACATTTTTATATACATTCTTTGTCCTGTTTTCTAACACCATTCCTTGCGTGGCTACACGTGCAGTAATATGTACTTGTCCTGCCGATATTTCTGCATATGCTATTGGGATTGTATACCCTGGTTTTGAATTATTCCGTCGCTTATTACAATTTTTCTGTCGCAATACGATGCAACCGCTTCGTCATGCGTTACAACTATAATGGTCATACCGTTTTGATTTAATTTTTTCAACAGTTCCATAATGTCTTTAGATGTTTTCGCATCCAGCGCGCCTGTCGGCTCGTCTGCCAGCACGACAGATGGATTATTGACAATGGCTCGCGCAATAGCTGCCCTCTGGCGCTGCCCACCGGAAAGCTGGTTTGCTTTTTTGTCCGCCTGGTCTACTATATCTACAGCCTGCAGCGCTGTAAAGGCCATTTCCCTCATTTTTTTGTTTGGAGTACGATTAAAAAACAGCGGAAGCATAACATTAAAGCTGACTTTTTTATGATTGATTAGCGAAAAATCCTGCATAACAAAGCCAATTTTTTCGTTTCTGAGCTTAGCATTCTTACGGTCATTAAGCGATGCTATATCGATTCCATCAAACATATATGTGCCGGAATCATAACGATCCAAACACCCCAGGATATGCAAAAGCGTAGATTTCCCTGCGCCGGATTTTCCCTGTACCGCTATAAACTCACCCTTTTTAATTGTTAAATTGACATCTTTGAGCGCCTGAAAGCGCAGGCTTCCCAGCTTATAAAATTTATTGATATGTTCCAGCTTGATCATGACTCAAATCTCCTATACACTTCAATCGGCGTATTTTTCCTAAATGTAATAAACGGTATGCTTACAGACAGCAAAATCGTAAAAGCGGCATATAAAGCAATAAAAGTTAGCGACCAGTTGTCCAGCAAAACGTTTCCTAAACTTAAAATTCCCAGGGAAGCAAGCATTGGGTACGATACGCAAAGCAGCATATTCAATCCTGCGCCCACAGCGCTGATAAGTCCAATACCCAACAGCATATACATGTACGTTTTTCCGCGGCTGCACCCACATAAATAATAGATCGCGTATTCGCCGAGCTTTTTATGGACAAACAGCACGGCTACACTAACGCATGCAATGGTAACAATTACTAAAAAGAAAACAGGCGTTGGCAGTGTTCGGCGTAACTTTTCTTCCACAACAGGCACCGTATTCTCTAAAATTTCGTCATAGGTGGTAACAATCCCCTGCGCCTTTAAAAATTCCAAATATGCTTCTTTTTCCGCTGCGGTGGCAGACGGATCCATCGTGGCCATAAAACTGCTGTAGGTGGAGGTATGCGTTTTGCTTTGATCAAGTGTTTTGAGCAACCTGTCGTTTTCCATAAACACAAGGCCATAAAAGCTCTCATATAAATTATTCGCAGTTATATTGGAACCGCTCATCGAAAAGCTTGGCAACATGTTGGGCGGACTCAGGCGACCAACTGCGCGCACCCGAATTGGGTATTCCTGCAAGGAATCGGTTAATATGCTCACTTCAAAAACTTCGCCCAACTGTTTATCGGCATAGCGCTGGCCCGACAAAATCACGTCAAAATAGTCTGCGTTTGCGTCGTACTGCGCAAACCAATTTCCCTCGGCCAGATTGACCCGCTGGGTTGCAAGCAGCTGTTCACTATATAAATAACCCTTTTCGAACTGGCCATTGTACACTAGATTAATATGTGAAATTGTGGAAAACGGCTGATAGGCTTTGTACTTTGCCGCTTCATCTTCCATTTGCTGAATAAACACACGCTGCGAATCCCCCTCCAACTCCATCATTTTCCCGTAGTTCATCTGGGGCATGCAGTACAGCAACTCTTTGTTTGCAAGGTTTATAAACTGGTCGCGACTGTATGTTATGTACCTGTATTCCCCCACTGACAGCACGACAATCATCAGCGCGAGCGTATATGTTACAAACATTATTACCGCCGGCAGCTTATTTTGGCTGTAAAAATTCAAAATAAGACGGATATTTTTCATACGATACCTCTGTTTTACAATTTTGTCATATGCTGAACCTGTTTTTATTCTCCACAAGGGAGCTTTTTATGTACCGGTATGCAAATGGGACAGCCGCCAGACAAGAAAGCAAGGTTACACAAAGCCATATTACGACATAATCCCAAACGGTATACGTCAGATTTTCAAAAACGTTCAGCCGGCTGAAAAAGGGCTTGTACAGCGCCGCGTGCAGTAAAATGGCAAGCACCGCCGCACAGGACGATAAAAAGGCCGTTTCCAAAACCAAAACCCGCAGCACTGCGGCTCTGGAGGCGCCAACGATTGAAAAAATAATGTTTTCCCTGCTATTGCGGTCGAGCATAAATTTCATTAAAAACATAAAGGAGAGCGAAGCTACAATATACGCTACCGATATGGAAAAGAGCTGCAAAGAAAATCTTTCGCTTGCCAAACTATAATAATTGGAGGGAGACTGTGTCAAAACGGCCGTAGGATAAGCATTATGCAGCTGTGCAATAAACGCATTGTTGTCTGCAACACTGAGCTTTTGGTCAAGCGTTACCGAAAATTCAGACACAGAAAGACCCCATTGCTCAAAAACAGAGAAAGGGATATAAAATCCCTCCATATCTGTAGACATCCCAATTACTGTAAACGCTTCTCCAAGAATGCGCATGGTACTGCCAATTTCCACCTCATACAACGCCTCCACCATTCCCGGCAGGATAACCACCCGCTGCGCCTGCGCAAGCTCTTGCTGTGTAAAGGCGACTCGCCCCTTTTCCGCATACAGCGGTGCGCCATTTTGCATTTTTGTTTTTATAAAAAAGCGTCTGTTGCCTTCTATGGAAATGGGCATTTCCTCCTGTACAAGCGCATGTGCAAGTTCTATGTCGCAAATATTTTCATTATGCAGAACTTCTTGATCAACTTCCGGCTGCGGAACAGGCTGCTGAAACTCCAGGGCGTAATATCGCAACGAAGCGTTGTCCTCTGCCTGTACTTTTTTATAGCTGGTTCCGTTTCCATAAAAATGGATAAACGCAATAGAGCAGGCAATCCCACCCAAAAGAAACAAGACAAAAATAATTTTATTATTCGTAAAATAAAGAAAAAACCTCGATGCCACAAGGCGTAATGTCTTCATACCAATCCTCTTTTGCTCTTACTCAAATGTAAACGAACTGTGCCGGTATTTAATTACATTTTATTTTTATAGACTATGTAATATAGTATTCGTATGCTTTGTCTAATGCATTGGTAGCAATAAACTTGCGGTAAGCCTGGTGTTGTACTACTTTTGCATAGTCTTGCCCATCTATCTGTACCCAGCCGCTGTCCACCCAGCCAGATACATTCTTTTGATTGCTTTCTATCCGCTTAGTCTGTCCGTCTGTCGCAGTTATAATGGCGCGTGCTGTTACACTCATTCCACCTGTGGAATCTGCTCTGGTGCGTGCCCGCACGTCATCATACGGCATAATCGAACCAATATCATATACGCTGTTGACAACGCCGTTGGTGTTGTATACATCATACTCTTGATTCAGATTATAGTTCAAATCCATAGCAGAAGCCTTGCACGTTGCAGCTGCTGTTACAATACACGCCACTATTATCGCAGTTTTTATATATTTTTTCATAATATCTCCTTTCTCTGCCGGCAACAGTTCTGTATTTAATATATTATAATAATACCGTTTTGTAAACAAAAAGTAAAGAAATATTCTATATTTTTCTTTTTATTTTTTTGTATTTTTATATATTTACTGCATAATTTGCTATTTTTTTATCGAATATTGTTTTTATTTTTTTGTTTTTCCATAAAAATGCGCATACCGCTGTTTTAAGCGGTATGCGCATTTTATCTAGACATCGCCAGCTCCCCGGCCATTATCACGGCAAAAAATGGTTTTGTAAAAAATTCTTGCCCCAGCAAACGCCTCTACTGCGAGGGTTTGCAAAATCCAAATCACAACAAAACTTTATTTTATTATCAAAAATACCGTATTTTTAAGGTTTTTTGCCATGTCGCAAAAAAATAAGACCCTGTGAGCCGAAATGACTCACAAGGTCTATTCTTTAGTTTAGCACAAATTTTTTGTAAAAATTGATTTGCACTTTAACAGCCATGCGCCATGCTTATTTGCTTTTAATAGCAGCCTGTGCTGCAGCCAGACGTGCGATCGGCACGCGGAACGGGGAGCAGGATACATAATTGAGGCCAACGTTGTGGCAAAACTCAACAGAAGAAGGATCACCGCCGTGCTCGCCGCAAATACCCAGCTTAATATCCGGGCGCGTTGCTCTGCCAAGCTCGGCCGCCATCTTTACCAGTTTGCCAACGCCTGTCTGGTCAAGCTTCGCAAACGGGTCAAATTCGTAGATTTTCTTTTCATAGTATGCATCCAGGAACTTGCCTGCATCGTCACGGCTGAAACCAAATGTCATCTGCGTCAGGTCGTTTGTACCAAAGCTGAAGAACTCTGCTTCTTTTGCAATTTCGTCCGCGGTAAGCGCAGCCCTTGGGATTTCGATCATCGTACCCACATGGTACTGCATGTTCACGCCCGCTTCTGCAATCAGCTTGTCGGCCGTTGCCGTTACAACATCCTTTACATACTTGAGCTCTTTGAGCTCGCCTACCAGCGGGATCATGATTTCCGGTACAATGTTGTATTCCGGATGTTCTTTATTAACCGTGATCGCCGCGTTGATTACGGCAGTCGTCTGCATTTCTGCAATTTCCGGGTACGTTACCGCCAGACGGCAGCCGCGGTGGCCCATCATCGGGTTAAACTCGTGCAGGCCGCTGATCACGCTTTTCAGGTGCTCAACCGTAATGTTCATTTCTTTTGCAAGCTCTACAATATCTTCTTCCTTTGTAGGAACAAATTCATGCAGCGGGGGGTCAAGGAAGCGGATCGTCATGGGACGTCCTTCCAGAACCCTGTACATGGCTTCAAAGTCGCCCTGCTGGTACGGCATGATCTTTGCAAGCGCGTTCTTTCTTTCCTCAACCGTGTCGGAAACGATCATTTCACGGATCGCCTTAATCCTATCGCCTTCAAAGAACATATGCTCGGTGCGGCAAAGGCCAATACCCTCTGCGCCAAATTTTACAGCCTGCGCCGTGTCGCGGGGGTTGTCTGCATTGGTCCTTACCTGCAGCGTTCTGGCCGCGTCCGCCCACTTCATAAATACGTCAAAGTCGCCTACAATTGCAGCGTCCACTGTGGGGATGGCTTCGCCGTAAATGTCGCCGGTTGAACCGTTGAGAGATATATAGTCGCCTTCTTTAATCGTCTTGCCGCCAAGGGTAAACATTTTTGCTTCTTCGTCAATGCTGATCTCACCGCAGCCGGAAACACAGCAGGTACCCATACCGCGCGCAACAACGGCAGCGTGGGAGGTCATACCGCCCCTCACGGTCAAAATACCTTCAGCAGCATTCATGCCTTCAATGTCTTCCGGGGAAGTTTCCAAACGGACCAAAACAACTTTTTCGCCCTTTTCAACCCACGTTTTGGCGTCTTCGGCAGTAAACACAACCTTACCGCATGCAGCGCCGGGAGATGCAGCCAAGCCCTTGCCAATCGGCGTTGCGGCCTTCAATGCACTTGCGTCGAACTGCGGGTGGAGCAATGCGTCAAGCTGCTTGGGGTCAACGCGCAAAACAGCCTCTTCCTCTGTAATCATGCCTTCTTTTACAAGGTCCACTGCTATTTTCAGCGCCGCCGCAGCGGTTCTCTTGCCGTTTCTCGTCTGCAGCATATAAAGTTTTCCGTTTTCAATGGTAAATTCCATATCCTGCATATCTCTGTAATGCTTTTCCAGCCGGTTTGCAATATCTACAAACTGCTTGTACACCTCGGGCATGTCTTCCGCAAGCTTTGTAATATGGCTGGGTGTACGTACACCGGCAACAACGTCTTCACCCTGCGCGTTGATAAGGTATTCGCCAAACAGCGCTTTTTCGCCCGTTGCAGGGTCGCGCGTAAAAGCAACGCCCGTACCTGAGTTTTCATTCAGGTTACCAAACACCATGGGCTGTACGTTGACGGCGGTACCCCAGGAATAGGGGATATCGTTCATACGGCGGTATACGTTTGCGCGGGGGTTGTCCCAAGAACGGAAAACAGCCTTTACAGCCTCCATCATCTGTACTTTTGGATCAGTCGGGAAATCCTCGCCCTTTTCCTGCCTGTAAAAGTCCTTAAACAGAACAACCAGCTGCTTCATATCGTCGGCATCCAGATCAATGTCGTCCTTAATGCCTTTCTTTTCTTTTACTTCGTCAATGATAACCTCAAAACGTTTTTTGGAAATTTCCATAACAACGTCGGAGAACATCTGGATAAAACGGCGGTAGGAGTCATACACAAACCGCTCAAATTTAGGATCCGGATTGCCCGCAATCAGGCCGGCGACAACGTCGTCGTTCAAGCCCAGGTTCAAAATCGTGTCCATCATACCCGGCATAGACGCTCTTGCACCGCTGCGGACAGATACAAGCAGCGGATTTTTTGTGTCGCCAAATTTTTTGCCGTTGATCTCTTCGACCTTTGCCAGCGCCTGATAGATCTGCTCTTCAATATCTGCGCCGATTTTTCTTCCATCTTCATAATAACGGGTGCAGGCTTCTGTAGAAACCGTAAAACCCTGAGGAACCGGCATACCAAGCTTGACCATGCCGGCAAGGTTCGCGCCTTTTCCGCCAAGAAGCTCTCTCATGGTTTCGTCGCCTTCGGAGAAAAGATAAACATACTTATGGCTCATTGGAATGACCTCCTAAAATTTTTTCCGTGCAAAATGCATTTGCACCATTTACAAGATAAACTGACTTTACAAGTCCACGTTGTATTATAGCAAAGATTTCCTGAAAAGGCTATACTTTTTTCCAATAAAAACAGACTAATTTAATGATTATTATAAAACATAATACTGTTGAAAACGTTAAAATTGTCAGAAAGTGTAATTTAAAACTTGAAAAATATAATATCTGTGCGATAATATGAATATCTGTAGGACAAAAAATAACGTGCATTTGCACCCGCTTTGCACTGTATAGCTGGGAAACGGGGCTTTGCAGGCTGCAAAAAAACAGCATGTAAAAAGGAGTGCTCTTATGTCACAGCAGTGCGCCGTAATTTTAGCAGGCGGCGAGGGAACGCGCATGCGCTCGCAAAAGCCCAAAACACTTTCCATGGTGCTTGAAAAGCCCATGCTGCAATGGGTACTAGACGCTTTAAAAGAAAGCGGCATTGACCGTATATGCATTGTTACCGGGTATAAGCACGAATGTATAGACGCATATATAAAAACGCTGCCCTATCCGCTTGAAACTGTATTTCAGTCTGAACGCCTTGGAACAGGCCACGCTGTCATGACGGCAAAGGATTTTTTACAGAAAAACGGCGGGGGCGACGTTGTTGTTTTAAACGGCGACGCACCGTTTATCAACGGTGAAACAATCCGGGACGCATATGCGCTGCACAAAAAAAAGCAAAGCAGCGCAACGGTTATTTCTGCAAATGTGGACGACCCTTCCGGTTATGGCAGAATTATCAGGGATAATCATACAGGCGCGCTGCGCGCCGTTGTAGAGCAAAAGGATACAGACGGGAAAACCGCGCTGATCCGGGAAGTCAACTCCGGCGCCTACTGGTTTCATATAGATGCGCTTTTAGAAGTGCTTGGCGATATTACCACAAATAACAACGCGCGGGAATATTACCTGCCCGACGCGCTGAAGCTGCTCTTGCAGAAGGGCAAAACCGTGCAGGCGTTTACTGCGCCGTGCGCAGACGCGGTTTTGGGGGCGAACGACCCGCAGCAGCTTGCAGAATTAAACAGGCTTGCAGAAAAAAAATACGGAAGCTTGCATGTATAAATGTGCATGGCCTTTTGGGCTGCACATTTTAATTTATATCAGGGGGATCAATCATGAATTTTCACGGTAAGGACATTAAAATTTTCACAGGAAGCTCCAATAAAGACGTGGCGCAGGGCATTGCAGGCTGCCTTGGCCTTCCGCTTGGAAAGTCCGACTGCTCTACCTTCAGCGACGGGGAAATTTCCGTTTCGCTGCATGAATCAGTCAGAGGCTCCGAGTGCTTTATTGTACAGTCGACCTGCGCGCCTGTAAACAACAACATCATGGAGCTTTTAATTATGATCGACGCTATGAAGCGCGCTTCTGCCGCGCGCATTACGGCCGTTATGCCGTATTTTGGCTATGCAAGGCAGGACAGAAAGGCTAAGGCCAGAGATCCAATCTCTGCAAAGCTGGTTGCCGACCTGATTACCGTCGCCGGGGCGGACCGTGTGCTTACAATGGACCTGCATGCAGCGCAGATTCAGGGCTTTTTCAATATTCCTGTTGACCATTTGCTGGGCGCGCCCATGCTGGCTGCACATTTAAGAGAACAGATTGCTACCAAAACAGACGAGTATGTTGTTGTTTCGCCCGACCTGGGGTCCGTTACAAGGGCCAGAAATTTTGCCGCAAAAATCGGCTGTCCGCTTGCTATTATTGATAAGCGCCGCCAGAAGGCCAACGTTTCTGAAGTTATGAACATTATCGGCGATGTAGAGGGCAAAAAGGTTATCCTTGTCGACGATATGATCGACACTGCCGGCACACTTTGCAACGCTGCAACCGCCATTATAGAAAAGGGCGGCGCAACAAGCGTTTATGCCTGTGCTACGCATTCTGTCCTTTCCGGCCCGGCGATCGAGAGAATTGAAAAAAGCCCTATTAAAGAACTGATTTTACTTGACACCGTTCCGATCCCAGACGACAAAATGCTGGATAAATTTACCATTCTTCCCGTAGCGCCCGTATTTGCCGAAGCAATCGAAAGAATTTATGCCGACAAACCTGTTTCCCCCATGTTTGGCTGATCTTTTCCATCCATACAGATAAACTTTCCAGGCGGCATACAGTTTATGCCGCCTTTTAGCCGTATAAAAATAAAAACAGCGCTGAAAAAACAGGCGGACTCCAGCGCTGTATGGCCCATGCCGCCAAAACGGAGACGAAATCATGATGCATTTTTTAAAAAAAAGCAAACCTTTGACCGGACCGGTGGAATATATTGTTGCCGGTCTTGGGAACCCCGGGCGTGAATATGAAAACACGCGGCACAACGCAGGCTATATCACCATAGAAAAGCTCGCTGAAAAGCACGGGACACAGCTTAACCGTTTGAAGTTTAAGGCGCTGTATGGAGAATGTACAATCAGCGGACGCCGGACCTTGCTTTTAAAACCGCAGACCTTTATGAATCACAGCGGACAGTCTGTGACACAGGCGATGTCTTTCTACAAAATTCCGCCTGCACATGTCATTATACTGTTTGATGACGTTTCTCTGGATGTAGGCCGCCTGCGCATCCGCAGAAAAGGCAGCGATGGCGGGCAAAAAGGTATGCGCAGCATTATTTACCTTTCCGGTAAAGACGATTTTCCCCGCATAAAGCTGGGGATCGGCGCTAAACCAAACCCAGGGTGGGAACTTGCAGACTGGGTATTGTCCCGTTTTACGCCAGACGAGCTGGAGCGTTTGGATACAGCAGCCTGCAACGCCTGCGCAGCTGTGGAACTTATCATCAACGGCGAAATCGATAAAGCCATGAACCTTTACAACAGCTGACCTTTGCCCGGCATAATGCCGCCGGGCGCTTCCTTTGCTGTTTACATATTTTATTTTACAAAGGATACGGTTGGGAAATTCATGAAATTTTTAACAAGCATTCTGCAACAATTGCCGGAATACCGTCGGCTGCGCGACTGCGCGGCGCTACCCTGCTCTACATTGGCCGCCACCGGCTTGGCCGCAATTCATAAGGCGCATATAATTCATTCGCTATGCAGCGAAACCGGCAACCGGGCTCTGGTTGCCGTGTCGAACGAAGCCGAAGCGCAAACACTTGCAAACGACCTGTCCTCTATGGGCTCCAGAGCGCTTGTATACCCGCTGCGCGACTTTACGTTTCGGGACGTGCAGGGGCAGTCGCACGAGTATGAGCATAAACGTTTAAGCGTACTTTCCAAAATGCTGCGCGGTGAGTTTTCCGTAGTCATTGCCTGTATAGATGCAGCAAGCCAATACACCATTCCCCCTGAATTTCTAAAAAAAGCCACGCTCAACTTCCGCTCCAGCGGCAACTTGTCTATGGAAGCAGCCGTGCAAGCGCTAATACGCATTGGTTATGAACGTTGTGAGCAGGTCGAAGGCGCCGGCCAGTTTGCTGTAAGAGGCGGTATTCTGGACTTTTACATGCCGGATGCCCCGGCTCCTGTGCGTGCAGAATTCTGGGGCGACCAGGTTGACACGCTCAATTATTTTGATCCGGAAACCCAACGCAGAACCGAATATATTGAAGAACTGACGCTTACCCCCTCCACCGAAGTTCTGATCCAGGATAAAAACGCGCTCGCCCTACAAATTGAGCGCCACGCCGCCTTGCTGCGCGGCAAAGCGGCGCCGCTTGCGCGCCAGGTTTTGCAAAATGAAGCAGACGCTTTGAAAAACGGGCTTACAATTGCTTCTAAAGATAAATTTATCAGTCTGGTTTATGAAAAGCCGGCTACACTTTTTGATTATATGGGCGGGGAAGACTTTCTTTTTATCTCTGAGCCTGTCAAAACAAACGACCGCATGCGTGCGTATACGCGTCTGTTTGAGGAAGAACTGAAAGACTGCTTTTCCACCGGTGCACTGTGCAAAGGATATGACACCTATTTCCTTGACCAGACAGACCTGCTTGACATTTTCAGGCGGGCAAGGCTGATCTATTTGGACAATTTTACACACGGCAGTTACGACCTGCCGCTGCATGAGCTTGTTTCTTTCACCGCCAAGCAACTTTCAACCTGGAGCGGCTCAATCCAGGTGCTTTGCGAAGACCTGCAGGCTGCTTTTCACAAAAACAGCAGCGTGGTCGTTCTGGCCGGTACCGCGCGCAGCGCGCAGTCTGTTGTGCAGGCTCTTTCAGAAAAAGGATTCCCCGTACAGTTAACAGAGCAGCTTTCGCAGCCTGTACAGGGAAAAATTTATGTAATGGAAGGCTGCCTGTCGTCCGGGTTTGAATACCCGGCTTTACATTTCATACTTATTACCCACGGGCAGGTTGTCCATGCTTCCAGAAAAAAGAAGGCAAAAAATAAAAACGCCCGGCAAATTTACAGTCTGGCAGAGCTGAACGTTGGGGATTATGTTGTCCATTCCACGCATGGCATTGGTATTTTCAGCGGTATTCACAAAATAGAAACACAAGGGATTGTAAAGGACTATATCAAGGTCGAATATGCAAAGAAAGATGCACTTTACGTCCCCGTTACCCAGTTAGATTTAATTTCAAAATACATTGGTCCACGCGAAAACTCCGCAGTGCGTTTAAGCCGGCTGGGCAGTACGGATTGGCAAAAAGCAAAAGCCCGCGTCAGGAGCGCCGTTAAAGATATGGCTAAGGAGCTGATCGCCCTGTATGCCCAGCGCATGCAGGCGCAGGGTCACGCCTTCCCGCCGGATTCTGACTGGCAGAGAGATTTTGAAGCACGTTTTGAATATGAAGAAACGGAAGACCAGATTCGCTGTATAGACGAAATAAAAAACGATATGGAGCATACAGCCCCCATGGACCGGCTTTTATGCGGCGACGTGGGCTTTGGAAAAACAGAAGTTGCGCTGCGCGCCGCATTTAAATGTGTGACAGACTCCAAGCAGTGCGCGCTGCTTTGCCCAACAACGATTCTTGCCTGGCAGCATTATCAGACGGTTCTGCGTCGTTTTGAAGGTTACCCTGTAAGGATCGAGCTTTTGTCCCGTTTTCGTTCCTCCAAGCAGCAGGCCGACATAATCCGGCGTTTGCGGCGCGGCGACATAGATATGGTCGTTGGAACCCATCGGCTGGTGCAAAAGGACGTGCAGTTTCACGACTTGGGATTATGTATTATTGATGAAGAACAGCGCTTTGGCGTGGCGCAAAAGGAACGGTTTAAAGCGCTTTGTAAAAATGTAGACGTCCTGACGCTTTCCGCCACGCCCATTCCAAGAACGCTGAATATGGCAATGAGCGGCATACGCGATATGTCGATTTTGGAAGAAGCGCCGCAAGACAGATACCCCGTACAAACCTATGTGCTGGAACATGACGATGCTGTAATTTGTGAAGCGATCCGCCGTGAGCTCCGCCGCGGCGGCCAGGTGTTCTATCTGCACAACAAAGTCGAAAGCATAGAGCAAAAGGCCCAAAAACTGCGAACTATGATGCCGGAAGCCAAAATCGCCGTTGGACATGGAAAAATGACCGAACAGGAGCTTTCCAGCGTTTGGCGCAAGATGCTTGAGCAGGAAGTGAACGTGCTTGTATGTACCACTATTATTGAAACGGGAATTGACCTCCCAAACGCCAACACGCTGATTATAGAAAACGCAGACTGTATGGGGCTTTCCCAATTGCACCAGCTGCGCGGGCGCGTAGGCCGCTCTTCCAGGCGGGCCTATGCCTATTTTACGTTTGTTCAAAACAAAGTGCTCAGCGAAATATCGCAAAAGCGCCTAACCGCCATACGGGAATTCACACAGTTTGGCTCCGGCTTTAAAATTGCCATGCGCGACCTGGAACTGCGCGGCGCAGGAAATATTCTCGGCGCGCAGCAGCACGGGCATATGGAAGACGTTGGCTATGATATGTATTTAAAGCTGCTTAGCGAGGCTGTCAACGAAGAAAAGGGACAGTCTAACAGCAGCGCGGAACTGGAATGCCTGATCGACGTGCAGATTCAGGCGCATATCCCGGAAGATTACATTCAAAGCTTAAGCCAACGGCTTGATATTTACCGTCATATTTCAGACATCCGCAACAAAGAGGATGCGCGCGATGTTACAGACGAGCTGATTGACCGTTTCGGCGAGCCCCCGCAGGCTGTGCTTGGGCTGATTGATATAGCGTTGGTACGCAGCGCTGCCGCAGCTATGGGCATTTATGAAATTAAACAACAGGGCTATACGTTTCTGCTCTATGTCAAACAGATAAAGTCGCCTGCGGTAGCAGATATTATCGCGCGCCTGAAAGGCAAGGCGCTCTTAAACGCCGGAAGTAAGCCTTATATTGCGGTAAAAATGGGGAAAAATCTTTCTGTACAAGCGGCGTTGCATACGATTTTTGCCCTGCGCGGATGACTTTTGTTTCTAATTAAATTGTGAACTCCTTTTAAAATGATGGAATTATTATAGACAAATTTGTCCCAAACGTGTATAATTACTTACGATTTGTATTAAACGAAAGGAACGATCATACCATTATGAAAACAACAAAAAAGCTGCTTGCTTTGGCCCTTGCAATGGGTATGCTTACAGTCAGCGCCAGTTGCGCTGACCAATCATGGTCATATAAAGACGACATAAACACGCTTTCTATCGGCACATATATCTACTATATGTCGGGTGCGTACGGATATGCTTCCAACCAGGTTTCTTCCGCCCAAACAGAAAGCGCAACGCAATCGGGAACAGAAGCCGCAACAGAAGCGGTGGACGTTCTTACGCAGGAAATTGAAGATCCAAACGGCGACAAGGTAAACGCACAGGATTATATTTTGCAGGAGGCTGAAAACGCTTGCAAAAACCTGTTAAACACTGAAAAGCTTTTTGCTCAGAAGGGTCTGACTCTTTCGGAAACGGAGCTTACTGCTGCAGAAAGCAATGCGGACCAGGCATGGAGCTATTACGGACAAACGTATGAAAAGCTGGGGATTTCCAAGGACTCTTTTTATCGTGCAGAATATCTGTTTGCCGCCAAATACAACGCGCTTTTTGACGCAATCTACGGCATAGGCGGTGAAAAGGCTGTTTCTGACGACGAAATTAAGGCCTATTTCATAGAAAACTATACCAATTACGCATATTTGCCTATGAATTTGTATACAACAACCGACAGTGAGAGCGACGACGCTTCCTCCACCGATTCAACCTCTGTAGCTTTCAGTGAGGAGGAAGTCAAACAAGCCACAGACGATTTCAACGCTTATGCACAGCAGATCAACAACGGCAGCAAAACCTATGACGAAATTGCGCAGGCTTACACCACAGCCGCGGGTTTGGAAGAAGATCCTTCCGTTACAAATACGGAAATTTTAGAAGATTCTTCTCTGGGTGACGAACTGAAAGAAGCGCTGGAAGGGCTTGACGCCAATCAGGCAACTGTAATTCAGGTGGGGGAAGATTCCACCGCTGTTTTATACCTTGTCTATAAGGGCGACATCAATAAAGAAGCGGAAAATGTTTTTGAAGAATCCCAGCGCAGCTCGGTGCTGTATTCCATGAAATTTGAAGAATATCAAAAAGATATGGATGCGCAGGCCAAAGCGTATGAATGCGAGAAAAATGACGCCGCTATCAACAGTTACCAGCCGACCATGTTTAAAGACGTGCTGTAATATGCCGTTATTGCTTTCTGTTAACCGGTTTTTACTGCACAGTTTGCAGAAAAACAATTGAAAATCTGCATCTGTATTGAAAAATTTGTCCATTGTGTGGTATTATAAGTCGTATTAATCTTTTTTGGAGGCATGGCAAATGAAACAACGCCTGCGTATATTTGTGCAATTGCTCCTTCCCGTTTTTCTGGCCTGTCTTTGCAGCTACTATGCAGCTGCCGTGACAGACAGCAGCAACGTGGTTGGAGAACCGGATGATATTTATGAAGACCCCACATACTCTGACAGCGGTGTCGAATCGCAGACAGAGCCGCCGCAGCCGGAGCCATTGCCGGATTCCAGCACTGTTGAAGACAACTACGATTCTCAACCGGATTCCAGCGGCCAAACTTCCTCATACAACGATTATAATGACTACAACGATTACGATGACTACTATGACGATTCATATCAGAACAATTTTTCTTTTGTGGAACCGTCGCCAGACGGTTATTCCACTTCATCGGACGATGGCTATGCAGACTATAATAATGACGGCTCCGTTTCCAGTGCCCCCAACGAATTGTATGACGTAAGCAAATCGGTCGATACAAACGAGCTGGATGCTTCCGACTGGGAAATGGCGCTTGATTTTTCCGGAAGTATGGATGGTACAAACGATTTTAACTTTATAAAAAACAACAAATCGGCAGATGACGAGACCACCTTTCAGTGGATGCTGTATTTAGGCGTTGCCATGATTGTGGGCGCAGTAATCGGCGTCATCTGCGTAGTATTTACCTGTATAAACAAACGCAGAAAAATGCTTGCCGCAGCCTCTGGCGGCAGACGTGGCCGTTTACAGGGAAAAGCCCCTTCTAAAACGATTTATCAGCCTAAAAAGAACAAACTGCAAAAATACGATACGGCAGAAATTGATATCGACCTGGGTGCGGACCGAAAAGACCGCTAATGCTTTAAACGTAAAAGGCGGAAGCTTCTTAAGAAGCTTCCGCCTTTTTGTACGGTCTTTTAATGTCACCGGTACGCCACAATTACATACTGTCCGTCTTCTTCATTTAAATTGCAGCGTATGCCGTTGACCGACGCAGATTGTTGCGTCAGCGTCAGCTTGTTCGCATTTAGCTGCGCGCCCTGCGTCGCGCCATAAACAGAGGCTGCAAGCGCCCCGTTTATAACACTTGCGCCGCCACTATACACAAACATGGGGGCGTTCTTTTTATAGACCACTACAAATTTAGGGGAAAAATCGAACGTATAGGTAAAACTGGCGCTTCCTGTTCCGGCAAACATTTTTACCTGATAAGGCTCGTTGAGCTTTGTTTTTTCCGACGCTGTTATGTGGATATTGGAATTTTTTGTATGTGTACCGACTACCTGATCAATCAGCTGGTTATCAGCCACAAAGTCGGCCCTGATCGGTTTATCTTCCGGTTCCCACAGGTTCAACCCCAAATTTGCCGTTTTTTCTGAAGATGCCATTTTCTGTCCTTCCTTTCATCATACTCCGTAGCTCTCAATCTGTTTCCATGTCATTGCTTTGGCGTCCATAGAAGCAAACGTCAGGTTTTTTGCATCAATTGTGCTCCATTGCAGGTTTCTAAAGTCCAAAAGCACATCCAGATGCGCAGGAAGCTGCGCAATTGCCTGCGAAGAAATCCATTTGCGCTGTGCCTGCGTATAGCTGCCTTTACAATCAATATGGAGCGTTTGCTGATGTGGAAGCTCAAAAAGCGTAAATTCCAGTCCAAGCGCACTTAACATCTGTTCGACGCCGCTTCTATTAAAATCGTCCTGCTTTAGAGCCGCTCTGGACAACAACATTTCTCTGCGTTTTTCCAGGGTAAGTTCTTCCCTGACCGGCCCTATATTAATCTCTCTATGCGACAACCCGTATGATTGCGCCGTACAAATAAAGCATTCCTGCTGTGCCTGCAAAAGCGTTGCTTCAAGGATATCCAGAGCCGCCGCATACGCGCACAGTTCTTTATAAACCGCGCTGTTCTGTTGCAGTGCATAAACACCAAGCGGCGCAAGTTTTTGGATCATAGATGCCACTGCGCCCATTATGTACTCCCTCTTTCTGTCAATACAATATTTCTGACTACATAAAGCTGGGATGCAAGCGCCTGTATATCGTTTGTATAATAATCGTCAAAAATATAGCTTTTTACTCCCGCCACGTGAAAAATTGCCTCGCCTATACCAGAAGTCCGTACCGCCTGTCCAACGCCGACTGTATCAAAATACGCACGAATTGCCTGCTCGCACTGGCTTTCTATTGTACTCCATGTATATCCGTCTGCAATCTCTATTTCAGCATGTACATCATACGGAACCGCCTGTGCAGACGCCACAAGGACGTCCACGTTAATTTCCCTTTCCGCCTCCAATTTTTCCTGTACCTGCTCCACAAGCGATTGCGGCGCCGCCGTCCCCTGTTTTGCAATATATACATTAACGGTTCCCGTCCCGCGCGCCTTCGGCGCTACGCCGGCAGAATATACGCCGTCTACGCTTTCAGCTGCCTGTTTATAAAAAGCACTGTTTGTCCCGCGCGGCGGATTTCGCAGATTTTCCAATATGCGCCGCCGCAGATGTTCGTCTGTCTCTTCGTCTTCTCCGCCTGTAAAAGGAACGGTATTTTTTACATAAGCAATCCCCGCCGGCGGTGTGACCATGACGCTTATACTCTGGGGCGCCACATTTCCCTTTGCTCCTTCTTCCTGCGCCGCAGCCGGAACGGCTGCCACAATGCTTCCCTGAGAAAGCGTCGCGTCCTGTGTTGTTACAAAACGCATGGCGTCTTCGCCCGCCGTTGCGCACACCGTACCGGCAGGAATCTGTATGTCCTCGCCGGCCGCCTCTTCCAGATAAAAAGACAAAGTCCCCTTTGCCGCAATTGCGGGTTTTCTGGTAAGCCCCTGCTCAAGCGCATGATAATCCAGCTGTTGCCCCTGCGCCGTTTGCGGGAACATTTGTCTGATCATCCACTGTGCATAGCAATTCAGCGAAAAAACTTCGCCTGCAAGCACTTGCATTCGTATACCAATGTCCGACGCCCCGTCGGCCTCATATCCGCTGAGTTCCTTATATTTTTCTTTCATTCTGTCCAAAATTTCCTGATAGCTGTCCATTAAAGCGTCACCTCCAGCGTTCCCGTTTCGCCGGCAAAATCAATATCGAGTGATAATTTCAAAGGGCCGTCCTGAGGAAAATCAGCCTGAATGTTGTAAAGCCTGACCTGCGGCACCGCGGCAACCGCTTCATATACAAGCATCTGCGCTCTCTGCTGCAAAAGCTCCGTGCCGTGCTCCAAGGTATGAAGTTCAGACCCCAGGTTGCGGTCATAAAGAAAACTTCCCTTTTTGATCTGTAAACACAGCTTCACCCGCTGCATTAGTTCCGCAAGGCCGCTCAAAAGATAAGGCATTCCTCTGCCGTCCAGAGCAAAATCCCCAGCGTCATTTAATGCTGTATCCATTTATCCATCCCCGCTTTCCAGGACTTTTCCATTCGCCAAAATCGTTCCGTCATTTTTTAAAACCAACGTCGCGCCGCCGGCAGAATACAGCATAATTTCCCCCGGCTGCAACTCCTTGTCTTTTACGGGAGCACCAATGCAGATTTGCCCGTTTTGCAGAGGAAGCGTTACACACTCTTCCCCCGGGGCCGGTACATATGCAAGCCCATATGGACAGACCACTGGAATTTTCCGATGTTCAAGCGCTGTTTGTACCGTAACAAAAGATTGAGATACAGACGATATTTTTCCTTTATCTGCTTTTTTCTCTGTCCTTCCATTTTGCGCCATATTTTTTAAAAGCCACATAATTTTATTCCTTCCTGTATTTTGAAAATAACAGAACCGTTTTTTCCTCTTCCCGTGCACAGGTATACTGCAGCCCGCTAATATATAATCCGTCGTATGTTTCTTCTCCATACAGAATCCGTGCGGTACGTCCCATACACCCTAAAAGGGGACTGGGGCAGCTAAGTGTAATTTCAACCGATGCATACTCCCCTTCCCGGATCATTTTATCTGCGTCCAATACACTGTTCCCAGACAGTTCCGATGCATTTAAATACCGCCGCCTTATAACGCCTTCTGAAAGGGCGACGGCGTTTCGCACCGGCGTCGAATAGGCGCCGTCTACAGATGTTTTTACAAGCACTTCCGACAGTCGCTTGCACCGTTTCACTGTTTTTTCAAACCTGGTAAAACGGATTCCTTCGCCTGTATTTGCAAACAAAAGCGCGTTTTCCCCGCCCGGACGTCCGCACATACATACACGTCCGGTTTCATCCACTGCAGGGTAACTGTCCAGACAAACCCTGCAAAAACTTTCAAGAACCTGCCAATGCGTCGACCCCTTATCCACCGTAAAGCTTGCTGCTCTTGGTTTTTTTTCGCAGCTGTACTGTGTAATGCCAAGAGGTTGTATATGCCGCAAAAAAATTGTCTGTGCATCCGGGTTGTTATAGTTTTGCGGCATTGCTTCATTGTCCAGCAGCAGCGCCGCCAGGCTTCTGGCAGAAAGCATAACCATGCCTTCTCCTTCTACAGATAAAAAGCGCTGTTCGTCAATTACGCCTGTAAAAACAGGCTTTTTATCCTTCTGCACCACAATATACGCAAGCTGCGGTATGTCGGATCTGTAAGGAAACGCGGCTGTTAAAGCGTCTGCCGGTATCCCCTGCTCATATTCCATACAACAGGACAGCGGACTGCAAAGCGTAAACATTTTTCTGTCGGCGGTAATTGCCGTAAAAGTCATAAAAGTTTCACCTCTTGTCCGCTTGTCAGTGCATCTGGCCTGCTTATCCCGGGATTATTTATCAAAAGCGACTCTACCGGTATACCATACAGGTAAGCAATATCCCAAAGCGTTTGGTTTTCCGTTACCGTATGGGTCTGCTGTCTGACTTTTATTCCCTGCGGCATCAGCGACATGTCCTCTATAAAAACAAAACGGTAACTTAAAAAATTTTCCAGAGGCGGCTGTGTCAGCGTAAATAAAACAAAACGCGCATAAAAGGGCGTATAGCCGCTTACAGACAAAAGCCCGCCTTCTCTGCTTGTAAACAACTCCAATACCGCATTATATTGCGTAAGGCAATCCTTTCCAAAGAATTCCCCTTCTCCTGACACAACCCGCGCCTTTCTTCCGGATTCCTGCACCGCCCCGAGGGCGTTGACAAAAAAATGTTCGCTATAGCTTTTGTTCTCTTCAATTTGTATGCTTTTAGGATTATGGTGCAGCTCTACGCCTCTGTACCGTATAGGTGGGTGGTTCACAGAGCCTGCACCTCCTCTTCTTCTTTGAGCGTATTTGAGTAACGGCGGCTGTCGCGTTCGAAAACATCCGACAACAACCTTGCGTTTTCCGCTTGCTCCATATACCGTTGGGACAGTTCCTGTTGTACAGCTGTATATTTTGTCTGCGTTTCCATTTTACGCCCCTTTCTATACGGTTTCTTTTCTTTGTGCCGTCAGTACAATCGTATCCATATAATAAAGCCCGTTTTCCACATGGCTTTCTATACGCTTTACATTACACCCATACAGATAAATGCCGCCGCCTGCATTGCGTACAGATACCGTTGCATTTATCTGTGTAAACGCTTCCGAGAGATTGTCCTTTGTTACAGGTTTTTGAATCATAACTTCATAGCGCCGTCCGCGGTTGATTGAAGCATACGGCACCCTTTCCCCATAACACTCTATCGGGTACAGGTCTTCTGTTTCTGTTACCGTTACATTTTGCGCATAAAACCGGGCGCCGTTTACATGCATAACCACATTTCTCTTGTCTGCTTCCTGCTGGGCCGCCTGTATCTGCATGATGGTAAGCAGAAGCTGTGCTGTAAATGCACCTGTGCTGCTCTGATATTGTACTGCGCCCGTTTTGATCTCATACCGGCCTTCCTGTACATGCTCCAGAAGCCTGGCGCTTATTTTATCCAGCAGTTGCGCGCAGGCCTCGCCGCCATCCAGAACAGGGACAAATACATCCACAGCGATCCTAAGCCCTTTTTCCTGTACCGCCTGTATTTCGCTGCTTTTGGCCTCTGCACAGGCAAAAATACTGTGCTTCCCTACCGCAGCCACTGGCTTTTTTACCGGAACTGCAAAGCTTTTGCTTTGGTAAGACGGAACAAAAGAAACCTCCTGCAGTTCATCCCCGGTTTTTAGCCATTCTAAAACAGATTGCACGGTTTCCTGCGCCGTTTTCATACCGCTCCCTCCTGTCGACTCTGCGCGCTTTCTTCCAAATCGGCAGTGCAGGGCGTAAGCACAGCCCATACATAAACGGGTCTGCCTGCAAATTTATATGTTTCCGCACGCTTAACCGTATAGCTTTCACTTAGCTCTTCACATCGGATCACAAGATTTTCATACGGGCGTACAAAATGAATATCAGGTGGACCTATATAAAGAAAATGTCCCCCGTCGCAATAGCCCGGCGGCAAATAATAGCCATCTAGATAAATCTTGTTCTTATAGCGCAAAGGCTGTATAAACGCTCTTCCCGTTTCCTGCAGCTGTCCGTCCAGCAGTACCTCAATTGTATTTCCAAAAGTTTTAATCAACCTTTGTATGGTTTTCATCGTATACGTGTTCATATTGTCACCTGTTCAAAAAGGAAATCTTCGTCGCGTATCAGGTCGCTGATATGCGCTTTTGCACACAGCCAGGCCTGCTGCGCTTTTGTACAGCGACTTCCCATTTGAATGCTTATGTCGCCCGCTTTAAAAGAAGAAACGTCCTCTGCAGCGTTTTGCATAAGCGCCATTTTATAAAACGCCAGGGCAGCGGCAGCGGCTGAAAGCCGCCTGCCGTTTAACTGTATATCCGTACCGCTTTTGCACATATTCTGTATATCCTCTATTGCTTCGTTGCACAGTACGGCCCACTTAGAACCCTCTTCCTGATCCATATCCGCAATCAATAAAAAACGTTCATATACCTCTTTAAAGTTCATACCGCCGCCCCCATGTGTTAAAATGTAAGCTTTTTGGCAGAGTCAGTAAAAATTTTGGCAAACCCGGCAATACAACTGATTGTAGCGCGTTCCAGCTGCCGGTCAATCAGCTTGTCATAATCGGTGATGACCTCCCCTGCCTGCACCATTTCCAGCGCGCAGTTTTTATCAAGCCCAATAATCGTATTTCCTTCAATAGAAGGTACGTGCAACAGTGTGGCGCCCATAGGCGTTACCATTTTACCTGTCCCCTGAAATGTCAGCCCCGCCTGTGCGTCCTGCATTTGCGTCATGGCCAAAATCTTCTGGACGACCGCCGTTGGAGCCAAAATAGTATTAAGCTCATAGGGGGAAAGCGCGCCCCAAAGCTTTAGCAGGTCGCTGTATGCAAGCGTTTCGCCGTCAGCCGCAACTGCACCGGCCGGGTTGCTGTTTCCGTCGCCGTTTAGCAGTACATTTACCGCGTCTTTCAACTGCGCCCTTGCAATATACGCACCGATCTGCCGCAGCGTTACGGTAAACAGATCCAGCCTCTGAAAACGCAGCGCTTCATAGGAAGATACCAGCATTCTGCCTCTTTTATGAAGCTTCACCAGGTTTTCCTGTGTTTTTACTACAGTCTGCGGAATCATTGCGCCCTCTGCCACCGGCTTTAATTCCTTGTCGTCCTGTGTGGGTGTAGACACAATGCTGCGGTAATCCATTCCCTCAATTTTAGTTACCGCGGCAATGATATTGGGAAGGATGTCCGCCGCCTCCATCCCTTGTTTAACGGCGCGGCCTATATATTCCGGAAAAAGGGCCGCGGATGAACTGCTCTGAAAAAACTTTTCCACACTGTCCGAATGCGCACCGCTTACCTTAATATCAAACCGTTTAAGCTGTCGCTGAAAAGCGTCCAAGCCTTCAAGAGGTGTGTCGCGGTAGTTTTCTGAAGGATCCATCTCCTCCAATACCTGCGTCATGCTTTTTCCTCTTGCCCCGTACATACCCTTTTCCAGCGCTATTGTTTCATATAATGCCATAATCTATTGCCTCCTTATATCCCTATTGTCAAAGAATGACGCCTACATTGTCCTGCTCTGTATGCAGCACCAGATATTCACGCCCATTGTCTGTGTCCGCCTTGACCTTGCCATCTGTTGCAGCCGAAATTTTCTGATACCCAATCGCAATACTGCCGGAAGGTACCAGCTGTACATAGCCTCCTGTTTGCACAGCGGCAAACCCGTCCCGCACAGAAAGCACAATGCCAATAAATACGTCGTCGTCTGCACAAGCCGTAACCGTACCGTTGCCCGAAAGCTTTACCGGCGTACCCTTTTCCAGCTTGTCTGTGCATACAAAAGTTAATACTTTTTCATCATATCCGTTAAAACTCACATTCATTTTTTAGCTTCCTTTCCGTTGTTTTTTTACATAGAAAAATCAAACCCGGCCTGGTTCAGGCAATCTTTTTCACCTTACGGGCCGCGTTTCCTGCCGCCGGATCTGTTTTATCCGTTAAATTTTATAATCGGTATTTTCTTCCGTCTTCTTCCCGCTTTCTCTGGGCCCAAAAAGCTGCGGCCGCAACGGCAAAACCTTTGCGCTTTTTTCCATATATCCTTTTTTAAACGCCTTGAGCTCTTCTATATCCATTTTTTCGGTTAAACTTTGCATTGTTTCCTTTGCAATTTCCGGCTGCACCAGCATGCTCAGCCGGACAACCTCATCCTTTAGCTCCTGCCTGTAAGCGCTTCCGTAGCCTGCGTCGCATTCCAGCCCGCGAATGTGTGCATATAATGCCTGTGCGTCCTGCGCAGACAGCATAACCGGCTGCTGCGCACAAAGGCTTTTTATAATGTTCTGCAAGGTATTCCCCTCCATATCCTCTTTTTTTAAAGCTTTCAATACACCGGCCTGCCTTTGTGCCGGCACTGCGACAAAACTCCACTCGTAAGCGTCCGTTATGCCGCTTAATGTAGCGTAGCATAGCCGTCCGCGGTACTTTTTGCCTTTTTGATGCGCACAGGCGCCCATATCTTCCCCACAGACAGAGCATGTACGCCTGCTTATCGCGCAACCTACGCTGACCTCTTTTTGGATACCGCTGTCCAACGCCAGAATCAGATCCTCATTTTTTGCGCAACGCGGCAGGTACGCCTTGCCCACAAGACGCATATAAGGCTTGCCTGTCTGTGTTTTTTTGTCCTGCAGCCGTTCCACATAGCAGTCATAAATACGTGCCGTTTGGTTTTCCGCTTTTAAGTCGTGGTCAAAAATGCCTGTTTTTCCCACAAAAAGTCTCTTAAGCGTATAAAGCGCTTCCTCGTCAAAGCATTCAAAATCGCGGTCAATATCGTTGTCGCATAAAACAACCGAAAAGGTGTAAATTTCTTCCTGTGCCATTTCCCTGCGGGTATAGGTATGAATTTGCGCCAGCTCTTCCGGTTTAAGCGCCTGCGCCGCGCTCTTGATAATTTGTCCCTGTTTCATTTTTCATCCCCTCTTGTGTTTCTTGCTCTGTTTTTTCTGCCTGCGCACGTAAAAGCCTTGCGTTTGCAAGCTCTACTTCATCTTGCAAATTGATATTGTTCCAGCACACCTCAAACGTTTCTTCAAAGCCGTGCAACCGCAGCCACAAGCTGCATATTTTACAAATAACAGGGTTTAAAAGATTTCTGTAATATTCCAGCTCGCTGGTCAGGATATCTGCCTGCTGGCTGGACATCCGCTCTGTGCTTGACCAGGAAAGCCCAAGCAAAAACGGAGGAATAGAAAGCTTTGCAACAATTTGTTCCAATATTTGCCTGACCGGTACTTCGCTGTCCAGCACCTGGTTGTCTGCGCCAATAACCCGGATATTTACATCTCCGACCGAAATAAAATCACTGATCTGCCCTGTATTGCGCATGGCTTTCCCCCACTGGTCGGCAATCTGCTGCGCGCGCTCCTTTGTAAAAGCGCGTTCCGATACATCCCCGGAGGGCTTATATGTTACCGCAAAGCGCACATTCCCCACACGTTCCCAATTGAGGCCGATCGTATGCAGAATTTTTAAAAGAATTCCGCTTACAAACGGCAGTCCGCTAAGTACAGATGTTCCTGTAAGCGCTCCCGGCCTGGGGTTTAACGGCGTCACACAAAGCAATGCCTGGTATGGAGCCGGGATGCAGCGCCCTGTTTCATCCCGGCAGTAAACCGTTGCCTCCAGTGGATTCTGCTCTGCCCGCAGCGCAATATTGTCCAGATCTGCATTGTACAGCGCGCCAATCGACCTCCCATCTGCCGATAATACGATTTCCCCTGCCGCCGTACCATAGGTCAGCATCTGCTCCAGATAAGAAGATAAAAACGGCACAATCCCGCGGGAACATCCGCCTACCTGCACATTTTTTAAAAAATCAGCCAGCTGCCGTTGCGCCTGCAAGCTCTGGCATTCCACTGTAAAGTCTCCCACAAGCCGCACCGTTTTTAAAATTGCGGCGTCAACAATAGGGATTGCCTCCCGCATAGCGGCATATAACCCGTGCTGCGCCGTCTTTAACGGTATATATCCGTTGAACTCTGTAAACGGATGCACGCTGCGGCGCTCCGTGCAGGCCGTCTGCACAGCGGAAAAAGTTTGTTTTTTCTTTTTTCTTCTATCTATTAATCCCACGCTTTACCTCCTGTGCGTCGCGCGGCAATGGCAAATATACCATCGTCGCTCCGGTTTAAATAGGTTGAAACAAAATAGCGTATATCGTCCATGGCATGGTCGTTTTCTTTAACAGGCGCATCGTGCAGCCCGTTCTCTTTCCAACGGTAAAGCCCAAACTCCCGCAGAGCGTCTGTACAGCTTTTGCAAATTTTAATTTCCCCCTGCTTCAGCGCGCTCGCAACGCTGCGAATTCCGTCCAGCACACAATTACTTGCAGGCAATACCTTGAAGCGTCCATGTCTGCGTATAACCTCCATAAAGCTTGCCGCAGATGGATCGACAATTACACAGCGGACAGTCTTTTCCTGCGCAAGCCTGCATAAGCCCTGGTAATGTTCTTCATCTGTCTTTTGCACGCCCTCTTTTCTGGAGTCATAATAATACTCGTCCACTCTGTACCATCCATCTATGTAATGACCCCACAACCCGAACGAAGCCGGGTTTACGGTTCCATAGTCGCAGGAAATCACGAACTCGTCCGCGTCTGTTTTTGGTGTATCCCAACACATATTATCAGCGGTCATAAACGGGTATACCAGCCCTTGTGCCGACACCCATTTTCCCTCAATAAACCGTTGGTAAAAGGTTCCTGTATACAGATTTTTGTAGCGCGCAAGCATCTTAGGAGAAAGAGAGGGGTTATCTTCCATCTTAAAATGAATATAAAGCGCATTTTTTCCTGCTTTATCTAAAATCCACTCCTGTCTGAACCAGTGCTGCGGATATTGTGGATTGCAATTGAACCAAAACTTGGACCCTTCTACAGAACATCTTGCCAGCGCCTGCTCTACAAACGATTTGGGCATCAGCGCCACTTCGTCAAACAGCACGCCCGAAAGCGTCATCCCCTGTATCAGTGAAGCCGAAGATTCATCCCTCCCGCCAAACAGATAAAAGCAGTTTGTACGGCCGCCTATGCTGACCTCTAAAAGGTTTTGAGACAGCTTTTCCGTGCAGGCAAAACCCAACTGCTTTAAAACGGGCAAAATTGCCGTGACCACATTTCTTTTTAAAGAACGTATTGTTTTCCCACACATTGCAAAATTTGCCCCGTCAAACCGGTAAAAAGCCCATGCGATAAAAGAAATACCCATGCAAACGGTTTTTCCGCTTCTTACCGCGCCGTCACAAATAATTGCATCCTTTTTTGCATACCTGCTTTTTTCACACCACCATGTCAAAACACGAAGCTGTTTTTCAGAAAAAGCTTTAAACTCCAATGGCTATTCCTCCAGCCTCTCATTGCCATACCTTTCAAGCGCCTGCGCTCCCTGTTGTAAAGCCGCATAAAACGGAACACAGGGCGTATCTTCTTCTGTTCTTGCCTGCATAAGCTTTTCAAGGGCCTTGAGCCGATCAAAAAATTTAATTTCCATAGCCCCGTCTTTTGGCCTTTTTATTTCTGCAATATTAAAAAGGTCCATACTTTCCAGGTCAGTCTGCAGCGGATCTTCTATATATAGCAGACGAATACCATCCGCAATGCTGCCAAAAGCCAGTCGTTCGTAACCGCTGAGCGCTTTCAAGGAAAGCATTTCTCTGCGTTGCTTAAGCAACCGTGCAATCTCTTTTGTAATTGCGCTTTTGCATAAAAGTGCTTCTCCGTTTTTCTGTGCGTCAGAGATAAAGCCGGCCTGTACGGCGGCTTCTCTGGCATTGCCGGTATTGACATAGCACCGGCAAAAAAGACGCTGCTGTTTTGTCAACCTTTGTACCGTATTTTTTTCCACGCCTTATCCCCCTTTCGCTATTCCCGTAAAAGGAGGCGCTGACGTATGCCGCCCCTCTTACATAAAACGGTTAAAAAAAGAAAAAGTTGACCTGGATCGGTCAACTTTTGATTGCTATTTAGGCAAAAACATTATTTTTCAAGAAACAATGCATGCAAATCCATGAAAACAAAAAGGTGTTAACCTATGGCAAAAAGTTTTGCTTATACAAAGCAACCGGAGCCAATGCTGTCCAAATTCTGCTTGGCATCATTAACAGACGTTGCCAGAAAGTACAAAACAAAATTTTAAAACCAAAACTGGTGAGCAAAGAGAGCAGCCTTAAACGATAAAAAAGACGGTATGCACAGATGTATTGTGCATACCGTCTTTGCTATTTTTTATTTCATTATTCCTGTACCCCCGGAATCTTTGGGAGCTGATCAAAGCCCTTCTGTAAATCCTCATCTGTGGGAATATAGTCGCTCATTTTTCCGTCATGGAACGCAGCATATGCGGTCATGTCAAAATAACCCGTCCCTGTCAATCCGAACAGGATCGTCTTTTTCTCCCCCGTTTCTCTGCAGCGGATCGCTTCGTCCATTGCCACACGAATCGCATGTGCAGATTCAGGTGCCGGTAAAATTGTTTCTACCTTTGCAAAAAGCGTGGCGGCTTCAAATACTTTAGTTTGTTCCACTGCTACCGCTTCCATGTATCCATCGTGATACAGCTTTGACAAAATCGGCGACATACCATGGTAACGCAACCCGCCTGCGTGATTTGCACTCGGCATAAAGCTGCTGCCCAACGTATACATTTTGGCAAGCGGCGTAATCTTTCCCGTGTCGCAGAAGTCATACGCATACTTCCCTCTGGTAAACGAGGGGCAGGATGCAGGCTCCACCGCAACAATACGCGGGTCAGCCATACCGGTAAGCTTATCCTGCATAAACGGTGCAATCAGCCCTCCCAGGTTGGACCCGCCGCCTGCGCAGCCAATAACCACATCCGGGTATTCATCCAGAATTTCCATCGCTTTTTTTGCTTCCAGCCCAATCACGGACTGGTGCAGTAAAACCTGGTTGAGCACAGAACCCAGTACATACCGGCAGCCCTCTGTCGTTACTGCCTTTTCTACCGCCTCAGAAATAGCGCATCCAAGGCTTCCACCAGTCCCCGGATTTTTCTGAAGAATCGCCCGTCCCACTTTTGTTGTATCACTGGGGCTGGGGATCACATTGGCGTCAAATGTCTGCATAACCGCCTTGCGAAACGGCTTTTGCTCATAAGACACCTTAACCATATATACCGTCAAAGGCAGTTTAAAATACGCGCATGCCTCGCTCAAGGCCGTCCCCCACTGCCCGGCTCCTGTTTCCGTCGTAAGCGAGGTAAGCCCTTGCTCCTTGGCATAATATGCCTGCGCAATAGCAGAATTCAGCTTATGGCTGCCCGAAGTATTGTTCCCCTCAAACTTATAATAAATCTTTGCCGGCGTTTTCAGTTCTTTCTCCAAATTATAAGCACGGATCAGAGGGGCCGGACGGTATATTTTGTACATTTCCCGTATTTCCTCAGGAATATCTACATAGCGCGTTTGCGCGTCCATCTCCTGGTGTGCAAGCTTTTTGCAAAATACCGGATATAAGTCCTCTTCCGTTGCAGGCTGCATTGTAGCAGGATTGATAATCGGATCCGGCTGTTCCTTCATATCCGCACGCATATTATACCACTGCTTTGGAATCTGATCCTCAGAAAGATAAAATCTATAAGGTACTTTTGCCATAGTAAAAACTCCTCTCTTTTTGTCTGAAAAATAAAAAAAGCCCTCGCCCCAAAGGGACGAAAGCAAACTTCCGTGGTACCACCCAAATTGGCCAAAAGGCCCTCTCTTCCCATACGCTGTTACGTATGCTCCCTTGGTAACGGGTGGAGTTCCCGTCCTGGCTACTGCTATTTCACCCGGCCCTCATAAGCCCATTCCCTGTAAAAGGGCTGCCGCACTTCCACCGTCTGCAGCTCTCTTCAAACCCTCTCGTTTACAGGTACTCCTCTTAATCATCGGTTTACCATTTATCTGCATTATATCCCACTTATTCTGTTTTGTCAACCTGTATTTTTCACTTCGCCATTATACGGTAAAAAGGCACCAACAGCAGGTATGGAGATTTCTTGATTTCTGTTTTTCATTGTATGACAGAAAAAAAACAGCACAGACTATAAAAAAGAACGTTATCAATGGAAAAGAGTGAAAACATGCCGCTTTCTACACATATTGACGACAATATAGCTTTATTCAGAAAAACACTGCATACAGATGAAAGCTTTGACTTAATCTGCAGGCCCGTACAGATTAACAGCCGCCGCTGCTGCCTGTTTTTTATAGATGGGCTGATCAAGGACGAGGTCATGGAAAAGGTTTTAGAATTTTTTTATTCACTTGACAAAGAAGAGGATATGCGCGACGCACACACTTTTGTCAAAAACTGCGTTCCATACGTAGAGGTAGCCGTTGCAGACAATTTACAACAAATCTGTATGAATATCCTTTCCGGCGTTTCCGCACTATTTATAGACGGCTTTGAACAGGCCATCATGATTGACAGTCGCACCTATCCACAGCGCCAGACCAGCGAACCGGAAAAAGACAAATCTCTGCGCGGCTCCAAAGACGGCTTTGTAGAAACCCTGATCAGCAACACCGCCCTGCTCCGGCGGCGCATACGCGACACAAACCTGCGCATAAACGCCTTTGTCGTAGGCAGAGAATCTAAAACAGACGTGGCTGTCTGCTATATGGACGATAAAGTAGACAAACAGCTCCTTGCAAAAATTACAAAGCAGATTGAAGCGATCAACGTCCATTCGCTCACAATGAACCAGCAAAGCCTCATCGAAGCAATTTATAAACACAAATGGTATAATCCCTTTCCAAAAATTAAATACACCGAGCGTCCGGATACCGCCGCCTCTTCACTGCTTGAGGGCAACATCGTTATTCTTGTTGACAATTCTCCCTCTGTTCTGATTTTGCCAACCTCAATTTTTGATATTATCGAGGAAGCCGACGATTATTACTTTCCACCGCTTACCGGCACTTATATCCGCTTTGCACGTTATATTGTTACGCTGGCCACACTGGTCATTACACCGCTGTGGCTGCTTGCCCTGAAAAACCCGGATCTTGTCCCCAAAGCTTTTTCATTTATATTGATCACAGAGCCTGTCAATATCCCTGTTTTCTGGCAGTTAATGCTTCTGGAACTGGGCATAGATGGCCTGCGCCTTGCCTCTGTCAACACACCAAACAGCTTAAGTACCTCTTTAAGCATCATCGGCGCAATCGCCCTGAGCGATTTTGCCGTTACCGTAGGCTGGTTTTCTACAGAAGCCATCCTTTATATGGCCTTTGTCGCCATTGCCAACTATACGCAGCCAAGCTATGAACTGGGCTATTCACTCAAATTTCTGCGCATGCTTTTGCTGATCCTGACCCAGCTGTTTAATATATGGGGCTTTTGCGCGGGCATTGTCCTGACTTTTATCCTGTTGCTGACAAACAAAACGGTATCGGGCAAAAGTTATCTGTACCCCCTCATCCCGTTTAACGGCAAAGCTCTCGCACGCAAACTGATCCGCACGCCGCTGACAAAATAAACGCCTACGGGTAAAAAAAACGCACGCTCAAAACCGCCATAACCATCCCTGCAAAATCCGCACACAGCGCGGCAGGGACGGTATGGCGGATTTTCCGGATCCCTACCGCCCCATAATATACGGCAATTGCATAAAACGTCGTTTCTGTAGAGCCCGCCATTACGCTGGCTGCGCGCCCAATAAAGCTGTCCGGGCCGTAATCCTGTAAAATACTGTTTAAAATTGCCGTCGAACCGCTGCCAGATACCGGGCGCAGCAGCGCCAGCGGGACTACCTCCGCCGGAAACCCCAAAAATTCCGCCGCAGGTCTTATAAAGTTGATCAGCATTTCCAGCGCGCCCGAAGCCTTGAGCATGTTGACCGCAACAATCAGCCCAATCAGCGAAGGCGCAATTTTATAAGTAGAAACCAGCCCCTGCTTTGCCCCGTCCAAAAAGGTGTCAAAGCAGGGAACTTTTCTGATAAAAGCAAATAGAATAATCAAAAAAATTACAATTGGGATTACATAATTTCCAAGCTGTTCGATCTAACCCACCTTCCTTGCCCTGCATTTTTGTAACAGCTTTGCCGTCGTAATGCCTACTGCAAGCGCAAAAACAGAGCTTACCCACACGCACGGTAAAATATCAAACGGCGCGCCTGCGCCATGGCTCTGCCGCAAAACGGCAATTGTTGTCGGAATAAGCTGGATCGACGCCGTATTGAGCACAACAAACATAACCATACTGTCGTTTGCCCGCTCCTGTTCCGGGTTTTTCAGCTGCATCCTGCGCATGGCCTCTATTCCAAGCGGTGTGGCAGCGTTGCCAAGCCCCAGCAGGTTCGCCGTCACATTAGAACAAATTGCGCTGCAGGCCTTTTCGTCCTCTTTATACTGGGGAAACAGCCTTCCCAGCACAGGGGAAAAAATTTTTGCAAGCAGCGCGGTAATACCTCCCCGCTCAGCAATCGCCATCAGGCCCGACCACAGGCACATCATACCGCACATGGTGAGCAGCAGCTCTATTGCCTCCTGCGCGCCGTTGAGCGCACCCTGGCTTAATTGCGCTGTTTTTCCTGTAAAAACACCACATATTATGCTTATTAGCAAAATTGCGCCCCATATATAGTTTAGCACTATTTGTCACCTCACTACGGAAAAATAACAAAGATGTTATATTTATTGACAATTATGGCATTTTTTGGTAAAATGAAAGAAATTCTGCTAAACCACTATATTTTTTACAAGAAATCGTAGAAAGGAGTCCTTAGTATGAAAAACGCCACAAACTTTTTTGCCACGGTCGACAACCTGGGTCGTATTGTTATTCCAAAACCATTAAGAAAATCTTACGAATTGGAAAGCGGTACTTCCATTGAGCTTTTCCCCACAGAAGACACCATTGTTATCAGAAAATATACGCCTGGATGCACCTTTTGCAACAGTATTTCAAACCTTATCTCCCATGAAGGAAAGCTGATTTGCGAAGACTGCATCGAAGAGCTGGAAAATAAGCTTTCTGAAAAAAATGAGGTGGACCCCGCAGAATGACAAAAAGGCGCATAGTAAATATATGCACCTTGAAAATTTTTCATGAAAAAACCCGGCACTTCCGTGCCGGGTTTTTTTGTCTGAATGGCTTTTCCCCTTTTCTTTCAATATCCCATTTCTCCGTGAAGCGATTCGTCGTTTGCAATCCAGTCGTCCACATAGATGGCCGTAAAAGTATCCCTGGAATTGCGTATGATCACGCGCTTGATCCCCGCGTTGATAATCATGCGCTTACACATGGCGCATGAATTTGCGTCCTTTACATATTCGCCGGTCTTGGCGTCCTTTCCCACCAGGTACATCGTCGCGCCAATCATATCATTCCTGGAAGCATGAATAATTGCGTTTGCCTCTGCATGCACGCTTCTGCAAAGCTCATAGCGCTCGCCCCTGGGCACCTGCATACTTTCGCGGATGCACACCCCCAGGTCGATGCAGTTATGTCTGCCTCTTGGCGCTCCCACATAGCCGGTCGAAACAATCTGATCGTTTTTTACTATAATCGCCCCAAAGTTCCGTCTCAGGCACGTGCCCCTTTCCAAAACCGTTTCCGCTATATCCAGATAATAATTCTTCTTGTCTATACGGTTTACTCCCATCTTTTCCGCCGTCCATTTCTTTCAGAGGCCGCGCCCCTTTTTCTTTTATGATAATCGAAATTTAAAAAATAAGCAACATATTTAAACTAAAATTCCAGTTTTTCTATATATTCTGCTGCATATACGGCCGCAATTGCGCCGTCTGCGGCCGCCGTTACAATCTGCCGCAAACGTTTGGCGCGTGTATCGCCCGCCGCATACACGCCCTCCATGTTGGTTTTGCAATCTTCCCCCGCTATAATATAGCCGTCCTTGTCCAGTTTTACAAAGTCCCGAAACGGCTCGTTGTTTGGAGCCTGCCCAACCGCCACAAACACCGCGTCTGTGTGGTAAACCTGTTCCTTTCCCGTTTCCCTGTGAACGGTCCGCACCGCTTCCACACGGTTTTCCCCCAAAATTTCCGCTATGCTTTCGTTAAAAATAATGGTTACATTCTTCTTTTTCTTCAGCCGCTGCGCCGTTGTTTCTTCTCCCTTAATCCGGTCCCCGCGGATCAGCAGCCTGACCTCTGCACAAATATTGGCAAGGTACAGCGCGTCTTCCAGCGCCGTGTTGCCGCTGCCAGCCACAATTGCCTGTTTGCCCTTGAAAAACGCGCCGTCGCACGTTGCACAGTAAGACACGCCGCGCCCTGTAAGCCGCTGCTCGCCGTTGCATTCAAGCTTCCTGCGCGCCGCACCGTTTGCAATAATAACCGCTTTGGCCGTATATTCCTGTTCGCCAGCCATAAGCTTTTTTTCCTTTCCCTCCAGGCAAAGCGGCGCAACATCCGCAAATACAAACTGCGCGCCCAGCGCGGCGGCCTGCTCGTACAGCTGCATGGCAAAATCCGTTCCGCTGATCCTGCGGATTCCCGGATAATTTTCAATTTCATAGGTGTTGACGGTTTGCCCCCCGTACATGGCCTTGTCAAACACGGCGACGCGTTTTCCTGCGCGTAGCGCGTAAATTGCGGCGCTCATGCCGGCGGGTCCCGCGCCGATAATCAAAATATCCAGCATTTTTCTTCCCCTTCTTCATGCGTCCCGGTGTGTATTGACAAAATCCGGGATATTGTGTATTTATATTAGTATAGCATAAATACTTTCAACAGAACAGGAGAATTTCGTCGTGGAACAAATTTTAGTATCGGGTCTTTTAAATACGGAAACAACCGTGCAGGTGGAGCGCTTTCCCATAGAATACTGCCCCATCCATTTTCCGTTTTTCGGTATCGACGCCACTGTATCCGGGGTGGGCTTTAACGTTGCAAAGGCGCTGCGCACACTGGGCGACAGCGTAACGCTGTTTTCCCTGACAGGCCGCGACCAGGCCGGGCAGGCCATTTTGCAGGCTGTGCAGGAAGCAGGACTGGAAACTGCATATATCCGCCCTGCTCTGGCACTGTCGCCCCAAACGGTCGTTTTATATGACAAAAGCGGAAAGCGCCAGATCTACTGCGACCTGAAAGACATTCAGCAGGCCGTGTGCGACCCCGCGCTTTTTACAAAAGCGCTTACAGGCTGCAAAACGACCGTATTATGCAACATCAATTTTAACCGCCCGCTTTTGTCCGTTGCAAAAAAGGCCGGCGTTTTAATCGCTACGGACGTGCATGTCCTTTCCGATCTGCACGACGCCTTTAACGCGGACTTCATGCACAGCGCCGACGTGCTTTTTTTAAGCGACGAAGCAATCCCAGGAGAAGTTTCTGACTTTGTAAAAGCGCTCGCCGGCGTTTACTGCTGTAAGGTCATCGCCGTAGGGCTTGGGCATAAAGGCGCTTTACTTTACACAAGGGAAAACCGGCAGTGCATTCATATCCCCGCTGTTTATACCCGCCCGGTTGTGAATACGGTCGGCGCGGGCGACGCGCTTTTTTCCGCCTTTATGCATTTTTATACAAAAACAAACGACGCGCTCTTCTCTTTGCGGCGCGCCGTGTATTTTGCCTCTTATAAAATTGGCGAAGCGGGAGCGGCAAACGGCTTTACAGACGAAACGGCGCTTGACGCGTTGATAAACGCATAACAGGCGTATACAACGGCGGCAAAGGCAAATAATAAACGCAATGCTACATAATACAATAGAAATGGATGATTCTTATGCCCGTTGTCGTGTTATGCTCCTGCCGCAGGGATCAAAGCCTGCACCATACCTTTTTGCGCGCGCTTTCCAATTATGGCGGCGTGCAGGGTATGCTTGGCAACACCCTGTATACAAGCTGCAAAGACCCGCGCTTTACGCTTTTTTGTACGCACAGCGCGCCACGCGCCGGCAGCGCAAAGGGCGTTTTGGTATTTGACGAAAATTTTAAAAGCGCGGGCAGTTTTCCGCTTTCTCAGGGGTTGATCCCCGTTTTGGAAAGCAATAATAAAAAGGCGGTTTCCCGCCTGAAAGACGCAAGCCATATCGCCATTACCTGCGGCACCGGCCTGCGCGACACTTTAAGCATTGCAAGCCTGGACGATGCGCGCGCCACCATCAGCCTGCAGCGCGAGCTGACTTCCATAAACGGGGAAGCATACGAGCCACACGATTTTATTGCGCATCTTTCTGAAAAGACAGAAGTTTACCCGCTGCTTGCCGTGTGCGGTACGCTTTTGCTGTGCGGGATTAAGCCGGAGGATGGGTATTCCATTTAAATAAACAATCCAGCATAGAACGAAAAGCCGCTACGCGGACAGAAAAGTTTTTGTTCATTTCTTTTATAAGAAATGAACAAAAACTTTTTAGAAGAAAGCTATATAAACATATCATAGCCGGCGGGTAAAATAAAAGCCCGTATAAAGAAAACTTAGGAAAGGAGGAAAAAGCATGTACAGGGTGTCCCCGCGAAAAAAAACTCCTCACATCTACAAAACCGTTTACTTGCCGGAAGCGCTTGCCGACAAAATAGAAGAAGTCTCCATAAAAAACGATACCAGTTTTAACTTTGCGCTTGTTTCTATACTGGAAAAAACGCTGTTCCCGGAACAACCGGAAAACCGCTGTGTGAAATAAATCCACACAGCGGTTTTTTAAAAAGGCTTCCGTAAGAAATGAACAAAAACTTATTAGAAGAAATGTATATAAACAGAAAAAACCGTTGGGTTAAAAACAACTTGTATAAAGAAAAACGTAAAAACAAATTTGAAGGGAAGACACGGCCTTATGAGCTTTGC